>ENA-UOJP01000078-UOJP01000078.1-human-gut-metagenome-genome-assembly--contig:-C102-NODE-78-length-207573-cov-64.685141_pt1 | contig 207573 bp, 201 predicted proteins | sample MGYA00242353_ERZ723900 | MGnify/ENA metagenome assembly ERZ723900 | reverse complement strand
GGCATACATCCCGCGCAGCAAAGGCGCAACCTCGCTCCACTGGAAGAACAGCATGTGTAACGCTCCTTTCCGCGAGTTGCTCGCGCTCATAGTTCTGGATGGTGACGCCGATCTGCCGCAAAACCTGCTGGTTGATTTGGCTGACCGCTGCGCCCAACGCCCCAACCGTGGCCGGGGTATTGAAATCGAAAATCGGCATGAAGTCCTCATGCTGGAAATATTGTTCCGTATCCAGTCCGCAGCGAGACATCAGGGCATAGGCGATACTGACGGTGGCGGCGGACTTAAACTGGACTTCGATGTTGTAATCATCGTACTCCGCCAGGAACGAACCGTCAACGATATAGCGGAAGTCTCTCTGATGATCGTCCCAATACTCACTCGCCAGCTTTCCGGCTACATCAGTGAGCTGCTGGGCGAGATCGTCACCGGCAAGGCCGTAGTTTTGCTCCAGCATGGCCGACACAGGCTCAATGTGCTGTTCTTCCAGCTGCCACAACCAGGGTGTACGGGAATGTTCACGGGTGCCGGTATCGGAAATATCAAACACATAGCGCAGGCGAGGTTTGTCGCCAGAATCGTCCACCAGGGCAATACCCTTGGAGCCACGGCGCACATACCGGCCCATTTTGTCATTCCACAGGTCATACTCGGCGCAGGCGGTAGCGTCCGGGCGCTGGGCGTAAATCATCATTTGCTCGTGGAATGGATATTTATAAAGGCGGGCGGCGGTGGTGAGAAAAGCCGTCCACTCCTTCCAGCTGCCCACAAGCTGGGTCGATACCTGTTCGGCCATCTGCCGGTAAAATTCAGCTTTGGATGGCATGGTTTTCTGTCCTCCTCTCGTTTTTGGATAAAAGAAAAGCAGGAAACCATTTCTGATCTCCTGCTTGTGATCTTGTGATGCTATATTCTAATTAAAGTGCTTGTTGCGTTATCGAATTACTGAACGCTTCGCGTCTCTCAAGTATGGTTAGATATAAATCTTCATACTCAGATTTCAAATCTCCGATCTCATCACGCAAATTTGCTCGGTGAACCACAGTCTGTTTATGGGTTCGGACATATGAAGTGCGGGTCAGATTAATCTTCGGATATAAACTCGGGTCAATCTCTATATCGTAGGCGGGATCAATATTGGCCCTGTTTGAAATAGAGGGCACCGGCAAGACGACATAATCATCAGCATCAGCTTTCGCTAAAACTAACGCAGGCCGTGCCTTATACAACATCGTGTGAGTTGCCTGGTCATAATACGGTGTACGTGCCTTATATATTTTCCCGATCATAAGGCACCGCCTTTGCTACATCATTATTATCGTCATCAAATTCATCATAGTACATATCCCACACATGGTCATATGGGCGAACCTTTTTTGCGTCTTCTTGAATATCATCAAGGGAAATGACACGGCTTCCATTTTCTCCTGGTGCAAGACCTTTTCGCGAATTGTTCCACGAAATCTCTCGATGAGATAATTCGCTTAACCGCCATGAAGCTAACGAACCATACTCTATTATTACGTTACTGGCAATATACTGTATACTATCAGAAATCGGTTCTGTAGGAACTACAATTTCGCCATCTATAAAACTATTTCGGACTTCACGGGAAACAGGTCCAAATTTCCATCCTTCAAAATCACCTGTAAAAGCAGGTTGCCCTAAAATTGCAAATGACTCTCTTTGTGTAAAATATAAGAGTTTATGGAGCTTCATTTCATCTAGGCGCTCACCGGTCAATTCGTGATAGCGCTTAATAATATAGTCAGCAACATTTGTAATCTTATCCATGTCTCCACCTCCTTACAATCCTCCATTGTCATTATACTATTTATTTCACTATGTGTCAACTGCTATACTAAACCTAATACAAAGTATATTTATATGGATTCAAGCCATAAGGGTAATTCAACAAAATCAAACTCGGCATCGCTCATAGCCTGGAGTTTCTCCAAGGCGCTGTCCGTCAACTTCCGCAACTCGGCTTCCTCCGGCGAAAGCTCGCCGCGCATCTCCGTCAGGGCCTCGATCAGCCCGGTGCGGCTGCCGGTGTTGTAGATGCAAAGCAAGTTCGTTTCCTCAAAAGTGAAGTTTCCCATATCAAATCTCCCTTTCCGCGCTCTTTTTGGGCGCTGTCTTTTTGTGTTCTGCCTTGGGCTGGCTTTTCAGCTGCTCCATGACGGACTTTTTCTTTTCCCGTTCCTCTCGATGGGTGGCTGCTCATAAGCTCGGCAGCTTTTTGGGTGGTTTCATCCGGTTCGTCCTCGTTCACGATATTCTGGAGCCATTCGCGTACACCGCTGGCATCTCCGCTTCGGAGTGTGGCAGTCAGTTCGTGCAGTGCGTCCTCACGGCTATCTGCATTGTTCCGATACTCATAAGGGTCATAATCGAAAGTGAACTGGTCGATGTCTGATGCCAGCTGCTCGATAGAGTCCTGCTTCGGTTCCGTGGCGGCAGTCAGGTCAATGCCGCGCTCCTTGCAGATTTCCTTGTAGTTGCGCTCGATGTCGTTAATCAGCTCGCAGGAAGTCTTGTTGATGGTCTCCAGGCTGGCCCGCAGCTCCTTCAGCTCCTTGTCCTTGGACCAGGAAGCGATGTAGCCGAAGCTGTTTTCGCCGGTCTGGATACCGAAATACTGGCAGACCGCATAGGAAATGCTCTCGGCCTCTACTTCCTCGGTGTTGCGGTTCTTGACGGCCTGTTTCACCGCCGTCAGATCTTCCTCCACCTCCAGCCGCCACTCAAACTGATTCTCGTCCACATAGCGCCAGCCTTCCTCGGCGGCGGCCTGTTCCGCCTCCGCTTCGGTGGCGAAGTCCAGGCGATAATCGTGCTTGACACCGCCCTCACTCACCATCACGATCTTCCAGGTCGGCTCCGCCTCATACTTTTTGGGGTCGTGGAGCTTGCTGTGTGCGGTCTCATGGACAGCGGCGGAAATGGTCTGTACCTCGCTCATGCCTTCCCGGAGGGCGATCCGCTGCTGCTCGGATGAAAAATAGCCGTCCATGTTCTCAGTCATTGGCTCAAACTCGATGGGGACCGGAGCGGAGCGCCGCACCGCCTCCAGGAACGCCTCATAGTGCGGCACCGTCCCGGACAGGCTGGAGGCCAGCTCCGGCAGAGGCTTTCCGTCCGTCTGCGAAACATCAAACACCTTCACCGGGCGGAACATGGGGATTTCGATTTCCTTTTCCTCCATGACGGCCTTGCCATCTGCGTCCAGAATAGGAGCCTGGGTATCCGGGTCGCGCTTCATTTCCTCGATCTTCTTTTTGTAGGGCGTAGGGGCAATGATCGTGATGCCATGCTCACCCTTTTTCACGTGGCGCTCAAACTGGTTTTTCCACTTATTGAATCCAGCCACCAGGGTGGCGTCCGGGCGCTGCATATAGATGAGCATGGTGTTGTTGACGGAGTAGCGGTGGAACTTGGACATGACGGACAGGTAGCGCATATACTTTTCACTCTCGAACAGCTCCTTGATACCCTGTTCAATGCCCGCCGTGATTTCCTGCAACCGCTCCCGGTTGGTGGGCTTATCAGCCATGAATTTCACTCTCCTTTCCAAATTGGCGATTTCTGATTGATGTTCGGCAATCCACAGCTTTTTCATCTTTTTCTGATTAACCGGCTGCGCGGTCTTTTCGTCTTTTCCGAACAGCCGGTGCAGCCAGCTTTTGATTGCCGTGAACAATGTCATACACCTCCTTGTCGAGTTTTTCCTGCCGCTCCAGAGCGGCATAAAAATTGTTGGTCTTATACGGGCGCTCCTTGGGTCGGATGACGGCCACCTTGATGATGTTGCCCACGATCTTTTCCAGGGGCTGACCGTGTTTTTCATACATCGCCAACATAAAGAAGGGCAGCATGACCAGCATCATACACATGGCAGCCACGCTGTTTCCCGCAGGCCCCCGGAGCAAAAAGAAAAGCGGTACGCCGATGAGCGCCCCGCCGCCGAAGCAGACAAGCTGCCTCTTGGTTAAGTTGAACGCGACCTTGGTTTTGACTTTCGTAAGATCCTTGGGTACGGGTACATAAGCCAAAGGGATTACCTCCTTCCTGGTTAATGTGCATTGAAAACGGATTTTGCGAGGCTGCCGGTCTTAAAGAGCGTAAAGCACAACAGGACCGTATAACCCACACAGCTCCAGATGGCCATGATGACATCCGATTCGGTGGCAATGTTCTGTACCAGCACGGCATAGATTGCCACACAGACGATGATGAGAAATGCCTGGAAGCCCAGAGCAATCAACGAGCGCAGATAGTTCTGGCCCATGCCGCCCCATTCCTTGCCCATCATGGTGGCCATAGGGATGGGGGCCACCGAAGTCACAAGGTAAATCTCAATCATACGGCCATAGATCACGATAAAGATACAAATGTAAAGCGCCCACATGGTAATGCCGATAAAGAGCGACTGGAACCACAGGCCGAACAGCGGCCCCAGGTCCATATCCATCAGCCGGGACTCCATATCGGTCATGACAGAGGAGATGTCGATGGAAGCGTCGGAACCGATGATGCCCGCCGCCTGCGTCACCACACTTTGGGCGGCGTCAAACACGCCCATCACGATGTTCCATGTGTTGGTGACAATCAGGATGGCTGCGGCGGATTTGAACACCCACTTGAAGATCATCCAGGTGTCCACATCATGCAGGTTGTTGCGGTCGGTAATCATCTGGATCAGCTCCAGCGTCATCACGATGGCCAGGATCACGCCAGCAATCGGCACCATGATGGAGTTGGAGAGGTTCTGGATCATGCTGAAAATACTCCCGTTCCAGCCCTGCGGGGTCTGGCCCACCTGTGTCGCAATGTCTGCGACCTGCTGGTTCACGCTATCGAACATCCCCGATAAGTTGCTCATAATGCCGCCTACCAACATTTCCTTGAGCCAGTCAGTAAGGGCATCGAGTAAGAAATCCATACGGTGTCAACCTCCTTTCAGCCGCCCCCGCTTGGGGGCAGGGGCGGCAAGGATTTCTTATGACAGCTTAACGACGGGAGCGATCAGACGGTGAACAGGCTGGAGAGCAGGGGTACGAGGACCATGCCGACCACGGCGACGCCAGCGCCAGCCATGAGCTGCTTCATGCCCTGGGACTTCGCACCGGGGTTGTCGTTGCCGTAACCTTCCAGCAGGTTGATGACACCCCAGATGCCGAGACCAGCGCCCAGAGCGATAACGAGGGTCTGAAGAACGGTGATAGCCTGATTGAAAAATGCCATAAATTATAGTTAGCCGGAATCATTTGAAAAGTTTGATTTAGTCATTCATAGGCATACAAAAGCCGGAACAATCGGCACCCGGTTTCCGGGGCCTGATTCCGGCTGTCCTCCTTTTTTTATTATTTTTTGGTGATTGTCCGCTTTGTACGCCGATGGCCCCATCCAGGGCGGTTGAGGCGGGTAGATAAGATCACTCCTTTCACAGCGGAACAGATTTACGCGCCCTCTGCATCTACTTCATACACATCGTAGACCTCGTTGGGCTTGAGTTTGAGCCGGGTGGACAGGAACGCCTCGATGTCAAAGGCGTTCTTGGGGTCCGCGTCGGCGGTGTACGGGTAATTGGGGTGCTTGGTGATGTCGTACTTGTCCGATAAAAACGGACGAACACCACGCAGCTGGAGGATGCACTTGCCGCCGTCCATAACGGCCAGTTCATCCTGGCTCATAAGCTCTTTGCCGAGCTTCTGGTAGTTGAGAGAGTGGGAGGTTTCCCGCCCACGGCTCTCGCCGGTGTTGTAGGTGTCGATGGTCTCCTTGCCCAGCACGGCGGCCAGCTCCTTGAGGGTGGTCGGTTCCTTGCCGCCCAGGAAGATGGAGGTATCCATGTTGCCGATGATGGTATCGGCGTTGTCCTTGTAGATGGCTTTCAGCTGGGACTGCGCCTGCAATACCAGACAGGCGGAGATCTCACGGCTGCGGATGGTGGCGACCAGTTTCTCCAGCTTGGGAATCTGGCCGATATTGGCGCACTCGTCAATGAGGCACCGCACATGGACCGGCAGCCGCCCGCCGTACACATCGTCCGCTTTTTCGCAGAGCAGATTGAACAGCTGGGTGTAGCACATGGAGATCAGGAAGTTAAAGCTATCGTCCGTGTCGCTCATAATGAGGAACAGAGCGGTTTTCCGATCTCCCAGGGTGTCCAGCTCCAGCTCGTCGTAGGAAGTGACCTCCCGCAGTTCCGCAATGTCGAATACGGCAAGGCGCGCACCGCAGGAAATCAGAATGGATTTTGCGGTTTTGCCCGCTGCCAGCTTATATTTTTTATACTGGCGGACGGCGAAGTGGCGAGAATCACGGGATTCCAGCTCGTCGAACATCAGGTCAACGGCGTTTTTATATTCCTCGTCGTCCTCCCGAACTTCCATACTGTTTATCATCTCGATAAGAGTGGAGAAATTCTGCTCCTCCACCGGGGCCTCATAGTGGATGTATCCAATCAGGGCGCAATACAAAAGTGTTTCCGCCTTGACCCAGAAATCGTCCCCGGCCTTGCCCTCGCCCTTGGTGTTGGCAATCAGCGTCGTGACCAGCTTCAAGATGTCCTTCTCTGAGTGAATGTAGGCAAAGGGGTTATAGTGCATGGACTTCTTGAAGTTGATGGTATTGAGGACTTTGATCCGGTAAGGCTCATAGATGACTTTGCCGTGCTTATCCTTCATGGGCTTGCCGTCCTTGCCCAGCTTGGGTGTACCGCGCTGGAGCATTTTACCGCACTCCACCAGAATGGTGCCTTTGGGGTCTGTCACCACATAAGAGCTGTGCATCTGCATCAGGTTGGGTTTCAGCCAGAACCGGGTTTTACCGGAGCCTGAGCCGCCGATCACCAAAACATTTTTGTTTCTGGCGGTCTTGGGGTCCTTGGGGCGGCTATTCATGGTCAGGCTCTCGGTTTTGGTCAGAATCACATTGTTCTGGAATACCGGGTCGATGTAGGGTGCAATGTCCTCATGGGTTCCCCAGCGGGCGGAACCGTATTCCATGCCGTGCCTGTACTTCTTGGCGTTCTTGCTTTTCAGGTACACAGCCAGCCGCAGGCCGCCGCCGCAGCACAGGCCCACCAGCAGGTCCAGCGGGTGCAGGCTGGGCCACCAGCTGGCCAGCGCCACCGGCAGCGTGGAGAAGAACGAGAGCATTTTTGCCGAAGCGTCCGCACCCACGGCCATCCGCCACGCTTCACCAAAGTTGGTGGAGAAAAGCCCCATCAGGATATACGGCAGATTCAGCAAAATGAGCTTTTTGATGTTCAGCTGCTTTTTCATCGTTCCAGCTCCTTCCGCTTGTTCCGGTCCACGACGGCGTGCTTCACCAATTCTTTGAACTGGCTCAGCTTTGCCAGCACAGACGGACGCTCAGATTTTTCCGCTTTCCTGACTTTTTTGCCGGTATATTCGGTAAAGGCAGCGGTCAGAGCATCCGCATCCCGGCCCTTGAAGAAAATCAGATACTTGGGCGGAGAGCTGCTACGATCCTTCTTTACCGCATAGTCCACGCCGTACTTCCGGGCGATCTTCTCAAACTCCTTGATGGAGGGGTCGGTGATCTCGATGTTGGAAACGCCCTGATTCTGGCCGATCAGCTGCTTCACCGTCTGCTTGCCGTGGGGAATCACGGGGGTATCCCGGCTTTTCTGCTTTTGCAGCTTCTTTTCCTTGCGGTGGGCAAGGTACTTGGTGATGGCGGCTTTCAACAACCGCCCGGTAAACTTTGTTCCGCTGACTACCAGCGTCAAAGTCCTGTTTTCCACTTCCTCCTGCATAGGTCATCGCCTCCTTTCCACGGATTTTGCAGGGGTGGCGCTTGATACTAAGGCGGGACCACCAGCCGCCGCAGCAGGTATTTCAGCATGGCAGGCTCCTTTCAGCGCAGCTGGTCGGAGCGGTCATAGTACAGATGGCCCTGGCGCACTTTGGCATGGCTGAGAATCTTGATGTGGCCCTTTTCCTGGTTCTCCAGGCTTTTCTGGTATCCGGCCTCCGTCAGAAACAGGCGGGTCCGTTCACCTTTCCAGCCCACCGGGGAATCGTCGGTCAGCACATCGAAGATAATCATGTGCCGGGTGTCCTCGGCAAACCGCTCCAAATCCATGTACTCATGGCCGTGATAGTTCTGCGCCCCGGCTTTGAGGCGCATTTCCTCCATCAGCTGGCCCACGGTCTTACGCTCAGGCATGGCGTGCGCCTCCTTTCCCGCGTCCCTGGCCCTTCACGGCCAGGATACCGTCCAGGGTGGTGGCAGTGATCCGCAGGCGCTCGGCGGTGGCAATGTCATTCTTCACGGTCTCGTCGATGCCGTGGCCGCAGACCACCAGCACATGGGACCGGCGCAGATAGTCTCGCGCCATATCCAGCCCGTCCTTGTGTTCCTGGGGAATCTCGTCCTTGAGGAAGGTGGGCAGGAACAGCACCGGGCAGATGGGCGAATACCCGGCGTCGTACACCTGACGGCAGTAGGCCGCAGCGTTCTCGGCGTTCTCATACTGGCTGTTGCTCCAGGGAGCCGTAATGTAGGCAAGAGGTCGTTTCATGGCAAAATCCTTTCTCCCGGTGTTTTCGGGCAGCAGAAAAGCGGCTGTTTACCAGCCGGCTGCGTACATATCGTGGTTAACTTGTGCGGTGTAGTGGTTGCTGATCGTGGTAGGCGCATTGAACAGCACCGCAAGCAGATACTGCTTCATGTTGCGGATTTCGGTGGTATTGTTCCGCAGGCATTCCATGACAAACTCGATGTGGGAGCAGTCCAGCTTCAAAAAACGGGAGCGGACCACCTCATGGGGGAAGTCGCTGCCAGCGATCCGGGTGGTTTTCCGCTTGGCGCAGACGGTCTCCACCATCAGCTCCACGATTTCGTCCAGGTCCTCCCGGTAGGTGGTAAACTCCCGGCACAGGTGGTCATACTCGATGTTCTCCAGAATCAAATCCCGATAACTTTCCATCTCTGAGACAGACATCGCATCCCTTCCTTTCCGTTCCGGCAGCTGTGCTGCCGCTGGCTCCCGGAAGGGAATGGAATCGGTACTTGCTCCCTGAGTAATTGATTTTTGGGTATTTGATTTCTCTATATTTAATTCTGCGGGCTTTTCCGTATCCGGTTTATCCATATACGGGTTTTCCGTATCTGGTGAAGCCGTATCCGGTTCAGCCGTATCCGGCCCAGGCGTTTCCGGCTGCCGGGGCTGGGGCTGCTCATAAATGACATACTCGGTATCGCTGATCCGGCCCTGCCGGTCCCTCAGCTGGTGGCGCACGATGTAACCGGCGGTTTCCAGCTCCCGCAGCGCATTACCGATGGCGTCCACGCCCTCCTTGCAGATTTTCGCAAGGCCACGGGTGGTATAGTTCCAGTCATCCGGCAGGGACAGCATCATGGAAAGCAGTCCCTTGGCCTTCAGCGACAATTCATGGTTCCGCAGGTGATGATTGCTCATTACCGTATAGTCGCGGGTTCTTTCAATCCGAAAGACCGCCATTGACTTCACTCCTTTCTGATCTCAGGGCATGAAAAAAGCCACAATCTTTCGTGAAAAAGACTGTGGCGTTCAGCTGTTCTTGATTTTCGTGTTCTTCCGGGGCCGGTAGGGACGCTTGGGCAGCGGCGGCTGGTCGAACAACGATTCATGCCCCGAAAACGGGAGGGTCTGCAAAACCCGGTCAATGTCGGTGGATTCCATGTCATATTGGGACTGGCAGTTTTCCCGGATAGCATCCTTGATGCTCTGGACAGTACACATATTCATTCCTTTCCTTTCGTAGTGATGATGGGTTTACGGGTGGCGGCGGCGCTTGTCCGGTTTGAAGTCGAGAACATGGCCCTCGATCACACGGGCATACCGCTTGATTTTGATTTCCCGGCGCTTCTGGCTGTGAAGAGCGGCCTGATACCCGTCCTCCGTGAGAAACAGCCGCATTTCATCTCCGGGGCTGCCGTAGGAGCAGGGACGCAGGACGGAAAACTCGATCATCCATCGGGTGCTGTCCTGAAAACGCTCTACGGCGAGAATGTTGTGTCCTTTCAGCTCACGGGCTGAAATATCCCTCATAGGCGGCTCCTTTCATCGTTCCTGGTCTCTCTGGCGCTTTTTCTGCCATGCCTCCAGCAGCTTGATGATAGTTTCCTGCATCCGCTGGGGCGTATAGCTTTTGGGGAAATACTTCCGCAGGATGTCGGAGGTGAAAGTCACTTTGTCGAGATCACTTTTCTTTTCCTCACCCATGATGACGCGCATCATATCGAGGGTCAGATGTCCCTCCTGGCTGTATTTCTTGAGCCGCTGGGCCTGGGAGAGAGAGGGGGTAGCCTGTTCACTGTCCATCGCGTCCAGCAAGTCCCGCTGTTCCTCTTTTTTGAGGAAAGACAGCTCATAAGCCGGATTGAGTGCGATTTTCCGTTCATCGACCATATCCAGCAGTTCGGGAATCAGCTCTGTCAGGCGGATATAGCGTTGAACCTGATTTCTGCTCGAGCCGGCCTGCTGTGCCAACAATTCATCTGCCCGCAACTTCGTCCCAACTTGGGACGAAGTTAAATCTCCCCGTGCGCCTTGGTGTTTCATGGCCTCCAGCTTCATCTTGTAGGCAAAGGCTCTCTCGCTGGGAAGCAGGCTTTCCCGCTGCAAGTTGCTGTCCACCATGATGATGGTGGCGGCATCATCGTCCAGGTCTCGGACGATGACCGGCATAGTCTCTTTCTCAGCCAGCTCACTGGCCCGGTGCCGCCTGTGACCGGCAACCAGCTCATAGCCGCCCTCCGGGTCCGGGCGGGCAATCGCCGGAACCAGAACACCGTACTGCCGAACACTGTCGGCGGTCTCCATCATGGCCTCGTCATCCTTGACTTTGAAGGGGTGGTTCTTGAAAGGATGCAGCTCAGACAGCGGGATTTCCCGTATCTTCTCCAGCTTGGCATCCTGGCGGCTTTCCTCGGTGGAAAACAAATCATCGTATGGAGCCAGCTCTACTTTTTTCGCGCTGCTTTTCAAGTTTTATCACCTCCTGGGTCAGATTTTTGTACCCCTCGGCCACCTTGCCGTTAGGGTCATGGGCAAAAATGCTTTTGCCCTCGGCGCTGATTTCCTTTGCCCGGACGGAATGAGGAATCTCGGTGCCAAACACCTTGATTTTGCTGCCGTAGGTTTCCCGCAGCAGAGCAGCGATCTCCTTGGCAAAGTTGGTGCGGTTGTCCACCATCGTCAGCAGGATACCGTCAATCTGGAGCTTGGGATTGATCTGCCGCTTCACCTTATTTACGGTCTGGAGTAGCTGTTCCAGGCCCTTGGCGGGCAGATACTCGGCTTGGACGGGGATTATGACCCTGTTGGCGGCTGCCAGGGCGTTGACCGTGAGCATCCCCAGGGAAGGCTGGCAGTCAATCAGGATATGGGAATACTGTCCCTTGAGCGTGTCCAGATACTGCCGCAGGATGGTCTCTCGGCTCATGGCGTTCACCAGGGAGACCTCCATGCCGGAGAGCTGGATGTCTGCGGGCATCAGGTCAACGCCCTCCGGGTGGTGCAGGATACCCTCGCCGGGGCGCAGCGGCTCGTCCATCAGGATACGGCCCATCGCGTCGGACAGGGTAAAGGGCAGCTTGTCCGGCTGGGGGTGGCCCAGGCTGATGGTCAGGCTGCCTTGCGGGTCCCCGTCGATCAGCAGCACTTTCTTTCCGGCCTGCGCCAGCCCAATCCCCAGGTTCGCGCAGGTGGTTGTCTTGCCAACGCCGCCTTTCTGGTTGGCGATGGCGATGATTTGCGTGTTCAATGACTTCACCTCATTTCTGAATTGTTCTATGGCTTCTGGAAATAGAAAAAGCCGCCACTTCAAAAATTGAAAGTGACGGGCTTTTCTTATCCCGGAATGAAATTCCCCGGAAACGCAAAAAGCGCCCAGTAAAAAATACTGAGCGCTTGGCGATTAGATTTATTCTCTTTTGTTCAAATTAGGTCAAATTCAGACAAACCGTTTTCACGAAAAAGGTCTCTTGGAGATGTATAAATAAACATCCCCTTGGCAGCCCAAAATCGCATCTCAGTTGTCCTATTTTTTAACCCATAAGCCCTCTTTTTGGGGTGGTTGTCCACCATTTAACCCATAGAAAACGGGTTAAAAGAGGCTTCGTTGTGTCAAATTGCGTCAAACCTTTTAAAAAGGAAAAACCCCGGAAACTGCGTAGTTCCGGGGTTTTTGACCACTTTTGATAAAGTTTAGCGCTTGCTGAACTGGGGAGCGCGACGGGCAGCCTTGAGGCCGTACTTCTTGCGCTCCTTCATACGAGGATCGCGCGTGAGGAAGCCGGCCTTCTTCAGGACGGTGCGGTACTCGGGGTTGACCAGCAGCAGAGCGCGGGCCACGCCGTGGCGCAGAGCGCCGGCCTGACCGGAAACGCCGCCGCCCTCGACGGTGGCAACGATGTCGACCTTGCCGAGCTCCTCCGTAGCGGCGAGGGGCTGACGGACGACCATCTTCAGGGTCTCGAGACCAAAATACTCGTCGATGTCGCGGCCGTTGATGGTGATAGCGCCGGTGCCGTTCTGGAAGAGGCGAACGCGGGCGACGGAGGACTTTCTACGGCCGGTGCCGTACAGATAAGGCTTCTTGGACTGATACATTCTTCTCTTCCTCCTTAGACTTCGTAGGCTTCGGGCTTCTGGGCCTGCTGCTCGTGGGTGTCACCAGCGTAAACGTGCAGGCGCTTCAGAGAGTCCTTGGTCACGGTGTTGCGGGGCATCATGCCGCGCACAGCCACGCGCATCGCAAGCTCGGGCTTCTCCTGCATGAGGATGCGGTACTTGGTCTCCTTCAGACCGCCGACCCAGCCGGAGTGCGTACGATAGTACTTCTGCTCCATCTTGTTGCCGGTGAGGATGGCCTTGGAAGCGTTGATGATGATGACGTTGTCGCCGCAGTCGGCGTGCGGGGTGTAGGTGACTTTGCGCTTGCCGCGGAGCAGATCAGCCGCAGCAACGGCGGTCTTGCCCATGGGCTTGCCGGCAGCATCGATGACGTACCACTTACGCTCGATGTTGCCCTTGTTCGCCATAAAAGTGGACATGGTGTGTTTCCTCCATATTGATCTATGAATGAAAGCTTGTGCTTTACATTTTTGTTGTCCCTTGGTAAAATCGGAACGAGTTTATTTATAGCATTTGGGCGCGAGAATGTCAACACCATTTTAATTTAGCGCAAGCAATGCTCGTAAATCCTCCCGTTTTCTTCGATTATCTCTCAATTTCTCAAATCGCAAAATCGAAATTCTTTTATTTTTCGCAAGGAGCTGTACCTATGCAGGAAATCTTGAGCCTCGTGCGCCGCTGCGTTACGGACTACGACATGATCCAGGAGGGCGAGACAGTCGCCGTCGGCGTCTCCGGCGGCAAGGACTCGCTCGTCACGCTCACCGCGCTCGCGCGCCTTTCCAAATTCTACCAGAAGCCGTTCAAGGTCGCGGCCATCACGGTCGAAACGGGTGTGCCGGGCATGAGCTTTGATGCCGTGGCCGACTATTGCGCGGCGCTCGGTGTCGAGTACATCCGCGCGAACGTGCCGATCTACGAGATCGTGTTTTTGGAGCGTAAGGAGAAAAATCCCTGCTCGCTGTGCGCGAAGCTTCGGCGCGGCGCGCTTTCGACCGCGATGAACGAGCACGGCATCAAAACGATCGCGCTCGGCCACCACTACGACGACGCGGTCGAAACACTTTTGATGAATCTCCTCTTTGAGGGCCGCATCGGCTGCTTCCAGCCCGTGACATACCTGAGCCGCTCGGACGTGACGCAGATCCGCCCGCTGCTCTATGTGAAGGAGCAGCAGGTGCGCAATGTCGCGGCAAAGCTCGATCTTCCCATCGTACATAACCCCTGCCCTGCCAACGGTGAAACGCGCCGTCAGGAGGTCAAAGAGCTCATCGAGTCGCTCTCCGAGCGCTACCCAGACCTCAAGCAGAAGCTCTTTGGCGCGATGCAGCGGTATCCGCTGTACGGCTGGGATACAAAAAATTCGGAAAAGTGACGTTGTCACTTTTCCGAGAATATTTCACTGCGCTTTGTGCCTCGGTTGGCCGCTGAAAGAGGCCAATTCGACACACGCTTCGCGCAAAGTGTTTTCTGCCACGCGCATGTCGCGGCAGAAAACGATTAAAATCTTTTCGTGCCTATGGGCACCTGGGCAGCCGTTAGCAGCTTTGCTGCTCTACGGATGCCGCGTACCCCTCGCGGGTAAAAACTCTACGAGGCTTTTGTCCTATGTACATTAAATAAACACCAGCCTCAGCAAGATCAGCAGCGCGAGGCCCGGCACGCCGAGGACGGCGATGACGAGAGCGTTGAAAAGATTCAGCCCCAGCGAAATCTTGGCGAGCACGCCGAGCGCGCTTAGAATGCCGAGCAGCGCAAAGCCGAGCAGCGTGTTGACGAGCAGCTTGCCCGCGAGCTTCAACGGCGCGGCGAACAGCCTGAGCACCGCGAGCAGCGCAAACACGGCAAACAGGACAAGCAGTATTTTTTCCGTTATCCCCATTTTGCGACCCCCTCGCTGCACGTTTTGTACACGGCTTCGCCGCTGCGCTCCTTGATCTGGCGCAGCAGGTAGTCATAGCGTGAGAGCTCGGCGTTGATCTCATACACGCAGGCGTCGACGAGCTCCGGCGCGCAGACCGCGTTGAAGCGCGCGTACGCCTGCGACAGCGCGACACGCGTGTCGCGCAGCTCGCTGAACAAGTCCTGCATGGATGCATCGCGCGCGACGTCACAGCGCAGCAAATTGACCTTTCGCATGTTTTCGCCCTCCCATACCTCTGCAATGTCAGTGTATGGAAAGTGTGGACAAATATTCCTCTTTTCAAACAAGGAGCCAAGTATGGAGCATGAAGATTATATGCGCGAGGCGCTGTCTCTCGCGCGCGAGGCCGCACAGGAGGGCGAGGTGCCCGTCGGCTGTGTCATCGTCAAAGACGGCGAGATCATCGGCCGAGGCCGCAACCGGCGTGAGGAACTGCAGCGCACCTCCTCGCACGCAGAGATGGAAGCCATCGCACAGGCAAATGAACGTCTGCGCTCCTGGCGGCTCGACGGCTGCACGCTCTACGTGACGCTCGAGCCCTGCCCGATGTGTGCGGGCGCGATCGTCAACGCGCGCATCCCGCGCGTCTACTATGGCGCGCGCGACGAGGCGATGGGCGCCTGCGGCGGCGTGCTGAACCTCTTTATGGAGCGTTTTCCCTTCCGCCCCGCGCTCGTGGGCGGCATTCTGAAAGACGAATGCCGCGCCGTGCTGGCCGATTTTTTCCGCACGCTGCGTTCGTAAAGTGATTTCGCTTTCGTGCGTCATTTGACCGCCGGTCAGGAATTGCTGCTGCGTCATTACTGCGTCCGAGATATCGACAGTTTGGCACAGTCTTGCACAGTCCCGTGCAAGCTGCAAACGACTGTGGCGCAAGGATTTTCCTTGATTTGCAAGGGTTTCCGGATCTTCTTTCTATTTAACACTTTTGTAACACTTTCCTTCGAACTTTGTTAACATGCGTCCTTTATCTTAATTCTTGCAAGAGACAATAGCTTCTTTTCATCCAATCTTCCATCTTATAAGAAAAGGGACGCCGTGAGGCGTCCTTTTTCGTTATATTCTGATGTAGGATGGCGTCACGGATCGAAGTCCGCCGCCGCGCCGATACCGAGCGCGATGCACGCGCCGCCGGCGTAGAAGAGGATTTCGGCAAGCGTCGGGCACGCGGCCAAGGCCGCCGCGCAAAGGATGACGCTCATCGTGCTCGCGGGCATCAGCAGCCGCGGCGCGCCGCCGCGGAAAGCAAAGGCCGCAAATTCGAGCAGCAGCACCGTCAGCGCCGCGAGCGCCAGCGTTTCGACATAGTAATGACGCAGAATCGGGTCCGCCGCGTGCTCGCGGTAGAAGAGGATCAGCGCAAGCACCATCGCGCACACAGGCACGAGCAGCGCAACGCCTGGGAACTCCGCCTTGCGGCGCAGCGCGGTCGTAGCGTACAGCAGGCATGCCGCGCCGACTGCCAGAAAAACGGACAGGATCATCGTAAGCGTCGTGCGGAGCGAGAACACCAACGAGCACACCGCCGAGCCGATCAGGGCAAAGCTGCCGAGCACCATCAGCAAGACCGCAAGCGTCGAGCGGTCAAAGGCGAAGTAGAGGTCCATGCTGCCGCACAGCTCGCGCTGAGCGGGATAGCGCCGCGCCATAATGACCGCGATGACCGCTGCGACGACGAGCACCGCAGGCAGCACCATCGTGTTTAAGTCCATCGGGACGGGAAGTCCGTCCGCGTCAAAGCCGACTGCCAGCAGGCGGAGGCGTGCCAGCGCCGCTGCCGCAGAAAAAAGCACCAGCAAAAGCCAATGAAGAATTTTCACAAAACCGAACCCTTTCTTTTTCCGGAATACGGCGCACAGCGCCGGAAAACATCTATTTATTGATGATAGCACACTCATTCCCGTTTGTCCATGAATCATTTTGCGGACAAGTCGGTCATACACTGATAAAAACACTGTCACTTAAGCATCGCGGCCGTGGGCCGCAGGGAGGAACACGCCTTGAAACAGCTTCTTCGCATCACGATATTATTGATCGGCCTCATCTGGATCCTCGCCTGGGCGGCGGCAGGCCGCTTTGACGACACGCCGAACACACAGGACGGCTCGGAATCTCCCCTGCCGAGCGGTGAGATCGCCGCCCCCGGCGAGCGCGACAGCGCAAAAACGCTGCGCGTCCAAATTCAGGGCGAGGTTCAGGAGATGGACATGGGCACATACCTTCTCGGCGTGCTGCGCGCGGAAATGCCCGCCTCGTTTGAGGAGGAGGCGCTCAAGGCACAGGCCATCGCCGCGCGCACCTACACGCTCTATCGCATCCGCGGCGGCGGCAGCGCGAACCACCCTGACGCCGACGCCTGCGACGATCACACCTGCTGCAAGGCGTACATAAATGCCGAACAGGCCGCGGCCAACTGGGGCAGCATGGCCGTCTACTATGAGGAAAAGCTCGCCCGTGCCGTGAGCGAAACGGACGGCAAGGTCATCTTGTACGACGGCGCGCCCATCCTCGCTGTGTTCTTCTCGTCTGCCGACGGCAGCACGCAGGGCGCAGGCGACGTGTGGATGAACGATCTGCCGTATCTCCAAAAGGTCGATAGCCCCGAGACGGAAGAGCTCGTACCGAACTACTACTCGGTCGCAACGTTCACGGCAGCGGAATTCAAGTCTCTCATCCTCGCTGCCAAGCCGGACGCCGACCTCTCCGGCAACCCCGAGGGATGGATCCGCGATATCGTGCGAAACGACTCGGACTATGTCGCCTCCGTCACGGTCGGCGGCGTCAAGCTGCGCGGCAATGACCTGCGCACGATTCTCTCGCTGCGCTCGCCGTCGTTCACCGTGGAATGCAAGGACAATGCCTTTACCTTCCACGTCACAGGCTACGGCCACGGTGTCGGCATGAGCCAGTACGGCGCAAATATCCTCGCCAAGCAGGGCCTTTCCGCCGAGGAAATCGTGCAGCACTATTTTTCGAACACCACCGTCGGCTATTATGACGGCTGAGGCATCGCGGATATTGCAAAGCGGCGGAAAAATTGCTATAATATTAAGATAAAATACGCAAGGAGGCGGGAGAAATGAAGAGCAAGCGTTTTTTGTGTCTGCTGCTTGTATTGCTGATGGTCTTCTCCCTCACCCCCAGCGAAACGAGGGCCGAGACGACTGTCTATTTCACCGCCGTCAACGACCAACTTTTGCCCGATCTGAGCGATGAAACGATGCCGTTCTGGTCGGGTGGGCGGCTGTATGTCCCCTCCACGGTCATCACCGGCACGGACTTGGGCCTTTTCTACTCCCGCAGCCGCGACAAGAGCACCGCCGTCGTCTACCGGCAGGGCAGCGCACTGACGTTCAACTTCGCCGCCGGCACCGTCGCTGACCAGAACGACCGCCAGTACAGCGGTCCTGCCATCGTGCGCAGCGACGTTGTGTTCCTGCCGCTCGACCTTTTGACGCAGTTTTTCTCGCTCGATTATAGCTACACGCGCGTGACCTATGGTTACCTGGTCCGCGTCAAAAGTGATACGGTCGTGCTTTCCGACGCGAAGTTCATCGACGCCGCGGCTATGTCCATGGAGCAGCGCTACAACGAATATATGAAGACGCACAGCGAGTCGAACGATCCCGGCAACACACCGAATCAGAACACCGACGGCGACCGCGACCTTGTCTGTCTCGCGCTGCGTGTGACGGACGAAGAGAGCGCAAACGCCCTGCTCGACACGCTCGCAAGCAACAACGCGACGGCGACGTTTCTCTTCTCGGAAGAGCAGCTTTCCTCGCTCGGCGATCTGCTGCGCCGTGTCGTCATCAGCGGCAACGCCGCCGCGCTGCGCATCGACGCTTCCGGCGGCAGCTCACGCACGGTCAGCGCGATCGAGCGCGCAAACAACGCGCTATGGGCCGCGTGCAACGAAAAAGCGCGGCTCGTCGCGCTCTACGGCGCGTCGGACAAGACGCTGCGCGCCGTGCGCGCCGCGGGCTACTGCCCCATTGACTTTGATCTGGATTACAGCGGCGGTCTTCCCACCGCGGCGCAGGCCGCCAGCAGCATCGCGCGTCAGGCCCGCTCCGGCGGGTGCATCGCCTATCTCGGCGCTGACACCGCCGTGCAGGCAGATTGGAGCACGCTGCTCTCTCGCCTCCGCTCGTCCTCGCGTCTCATCACGGCGCTCAACGAGCTCGCGGTCACAAAGGACGCGTGACGGTTTTACAAATTGTTCAGGAAACGCGCACAGTTTTGCGTATAATAAACAATAACACAGAAGAAAGACACACGCTTGTGTGAAGGAGGAAACCAGCATGGCACGCAATATTCTTGTCGTGGAGGACGACAATAATATTTCCAACCTCATTAAGATGTACCTCGACAAAGAGGGCTTTGACGTCCGCATCGCCGCCGACGGCGGCAAGGCCGTGGAGGAATTCAAGGAAAAAGAGCCCGACCTCGTGCTGCTCGACGTGATGCTCCCCGTGCTCGACGGCTGGGGCGTATGCGCCAAGATCCGCGAGACGTCCAAGTGCCCGATCATCATGCTCACCGCCAAGGGCGAGGTCAACGACCGCATCCACGGCCTTGAGATGGGCGCGGACGACTATGTTGTCAAGCCCTTTGAAATGAAGGAGCTGCTTGCGCGCATCAACGCCGTGCTGCGCCGCAGCGAGATCCCCGAGGACACGCACAAGCGCCTCACGTTCGACAAGCTCATCATCGACCTCGACTCCTATGAGCTCATCGTCGACGGCAAGAAGATCGACACGCCGCCCAAAGAGCTGGAGCTTCTCTACCACCTTGCCGCCACGCCGAACCGCGTCTACACGCGCAACCAGCTGCTTGACGAGGTGTGGGGCTTCGACTACTTCGGCGATTCGCGCACGGTGGACGTACACGTCAAGAGACTCCGCGAAAAGGTCGAAAACGTCAGCGACCAGTGGGCGCTCAAGACCGTCTGGGGCGTCGGGTATAAATTCGAAGTGAAGTAATTCAGTATGCCGGAAGAAAACAAAGAGAAAACACAGAAAAAGCGCTGGACGCTCAAAAAGGTCAAGACCCGCTGCCGCACGATCTACTGGCAGAATTTTCTGCTTACGGCAAGCGTCGTCATGCTGACGCTGGCGCTGCTCGGCAGCGCGTTCTTCGCGCTGACGTATTCCTACGCCATCGACGAGCGCAGCGAGCAGATGCAGAGCAAGGCGACGGTCGTGTCGCACATGGTGTCGTCCTACATGGAAAACGGCTCGCTCACAGGGCTGCGTGAGCTGGCAGACTTCGCTTCGAACGTGACGGATGCAGAATTTCTCATCTGCAACTCGGACGGCAACCTGCTGCTGACGACCGATACAACTCTCGTCAACCGCGTGCTGACCGTGCCGCAGGACGTGGCCGAGGGCGCGATGAGCGATGACACCTACGCCGTGCGCACCACGCTCGGCGACATCTATGAGGACACGCACTTCGTCGTCGGCGTGCCGATCGTGAGCGAGGGCGCAACCGTCGGCTTTGTGCTGGCGGTGACCGGCGCACGGGCGCTGACGACGATGTGGCGCACGTTCATCGGATTGTTTTTCATGACGGCGGTGACGGTATTGCTGCTCTCGTTCGTCGTGAGCGCGTGGGTCAGCATGCGCCAGTCGCGCCCCATCCACGAGATGGCGGAGGCGACACGCCGCTTCGCCGAGGGCAATTTCGACGTGCGCATGCACAACTACGAGGGTGTGACGGAGATCTCCGAGCTCGCCGAGTCGTTCAACAACATGGCGGACTCCTTACAGGAGACCGAACGCCAGCGCCGCGAGTTCATCGCGAACGTCTCCCATGAGTTAAAGACCCCGATGACGACCATCGCAGGCTACACTGACGGCATCTTAGACGGCACGATCCCGCCCGAGCAGGAACAGCAGTATCTGCGCATCATCTCGGATGAGGCGCGGCGCCTGTCCCGCCTCGTGCGCCGCATGCTCGAGGTCTCGCAGCTCCAGTCGCGCGACCTGACGCGCACGAAGGCGCCGTTCGACGTGTGCGAGAGCATGCGCCGCGTGCTCATTTCGATGGAGAAGAAGATCACCGACCGCGGGCTCGATGTCGACGCCGACATTCCCGACAGCGGCATCATGGTGCTCGGCGACAACGACCTCATTACGCAGGTCATCTACAATCTGCTCGAAAATGCGGCAAAATTCGCCCGCAAGGGCTCTGCGCTCTACCTCGGCGTGACGACGCTCAACGGCAAGGCGCTGATCTCGGTTCGCAACGAGGGCGACACCATCCCCGCCGAGGAGATCCCGCTGCTGTTCGAGCGCTTCCACAAGAGCGACAAATCCCGCTCCGAGGATAAGGACGGCGTGGGTCTTGGGCTCTACGTGGTCAAAACCATTCTGGACCAGCACAAGGAGCACATCGCCGTCACAAGCGAAAACGGCCTGACGACGTTCACCTTCAGCGTGACGCTCGCCGGCGGGCAGACCGCGCAGTAAGTCTCAACAGGAGAAACACGCTATGGATCACGAGAATCAGGAGTTATCCCCGACGGTCAGCCAGAGCGGCGAGCCGCAGGAGGTCGTGCTGCGCTATGAAGCGCCCGTCACGCCCATCGTGGAGCGCTACGTGCAGCCGACACCGCTGCCCGGACAGCCGAAGAAGCATACATCACCGCGCAAAAAGCGGAAAGGGCTTAAGATCTTCCTTTTCTGCATGCTCGGCCTTCTCCTCGTCAGCGGCGTCGTCACGGCGCTGTGGCTCGGCGGCGCGTTCGACGATCACCGGTCCTATCACGACGATGATTTTGAGCAGCGCCATGACGAGGATTATTACGACAACAGCGAGCATGGCGAAACGACCATCAAGCGCCTGCCCAACACCGATCAGGTCAAGCTCCGCTACAACGAAAGCCACGGCGAGGCGCTGACGATCCAGGAGATCTACCAGAAAGTCAATCCCTCCACCGTCACAGTGCTCACCGGCAACCGCGACGGCAGCGCCATGGTCGGCACTGGCGTCATCTTCACCGAGGATGGCTATATCCTCACGAACGCCCACGTCATCGCGGGCGGCTCGGAGTGCTACGTCGTGCTCGACACGGGTGAGGATTACCGTGCGTGCCTTTTGGGGCTCGACGAAGAAAAGGACCTCGCCGTCATCAAGATCGCGGCCAGCGGCCTTCCCGCCGCGGAATTCGGCGACTCTGACGCGCTGACGGTCGGCGATCCGGTGTTCGCCATCGGCAACCCGCTCGGCGTGGAGCTGCGCGGCACGCTGACCGACGGCATCGTCTCCGCCATCAACCGCGACGTGTACATCGACGGCGTGACGATGACGCTCATTCAGACGAATGCCGCGCTCAACAACGGCAACTCCGGCGGCCCGCTCATCAACGTGTACGGACAGGTCGTCGGTATCAACACGATGAAGATGGGCTCGTCCTCCACCACGAGCGTGGAGGGCCTCGGCTTTGCCATTCCCATCGCCTCGACCGCCTATATGATCAATGACCTGATCGCCTACGGCGAGGTGCACGGCGAGGTGATGATCGGCATTTCGGTGCAGACCATTCCCGTCACAGCAGAGAATGGCGAGAGCGCGCTTCTCGTCATGGAGGTCACGCCCGGCGGCCCCGGTGAGGAGGCCGGCATCCAGAAGGGTGACCTTATCGTAGCGGCCGACGGCGAAGCGTTGACAAAGTCCACCGACCTTCTGCGTGTCCGCCGCCGCCATGAAGCAGGCGAAACGCTCAAGCTCTTAGTCGAGCGCGACGGCAAGCGCTTCACCGCAGACGTTGTTTTACGTGAAATCGACACATGAGGAATCACCTATGAAGAAAAAGCAATTTGCGCTCGGCTCGCTGCTCCTCGGCGCCGTCTCCTGGTTGTGCCTGCGGGGATTGCAGCACATTGAGCGCCGCATGAAAAAGAAACAGGAAAAGTAAAAAAGCAACGATCCCCGTCCGGCGGAACCTTCCGCCGGACGGGGATCGTTTTGTACTCTTTGGCATTATCTTTTTTGTGCTTGCGGCGCTGGTCCTGCTCATGTCATTGTATGCGGCCCATTGCGTCGTCGCTGGCGGAATGGAAATCGGCAGCATTGAATCCGTAGGCGGTAAAACGCTGGAAAAAGGCTACTATCAGGAGCTTGCCACCGTCTATGCAGGTTATGCGGCCATGATCCGCGCGACCGGCATCTTTTTCTCTTCGATCCTCGCCTACATCGGGCTTAAAAATTGAGGCTCGCCATGAAAGAATGCAAAAAATGCTCCAAGCAATACGATGACAGCTTTGTTTTCTGTCCCGACTGCGGTGAAAGGCTATCTCCCTCCGCGCCAAAAATTTCTAAGCGAAACGCCCTGCTCATCGTTTGTATCGCCGCTGCTTTGCTGATCGCCGGCGGCTCGGTACACGAGCTCTCGCAGGTCAAAAGCCAAAAGGACGCCATCGAGCAGAGCAAATACGATCGTGCGCTTCAAGAATATCTGAGTACCCCTACGACCGGCGGCTTGACCATTTTGTCTGACTGGACAACGCGGACGAGCCGAAACTATCTCTATATCGAAGGGACCGCGAAAAACACCAGCTCCAAAGATGTCCGCTACTATGAGATCGGCTCAAATTTTTGGACCGCAGCGGAAATGTCGTCGACACCGACTGGACAAACGGCACGGACCTGGACGCCGGTGATTCCCAGCGATTTGAGAGCATCCGCGCAAAAAATCTCGGTGGCTTTACCTGCACCGTTGAAAAGGGTGGTGCGGCTACAATTTCATTCTCAGAACGCTCCATTTCTGATTTATCCTTCTACTTAACTTACAGTCCCGAAAAAACAAAAGCTGTGAATGATGGCGAAAAGCTTGCCGGCTATTGTTATGATGTAAAAGCTTCGGATGATCCTGACGCCTCGGCTTTTGGATATGCTTTTGTCAGTGACGATACTTTCTCTGTCATCATTCTTTCCGACCCTGAGCTGTCATTTGCGTTCGCTGCAAGTGATAAGTCATAAACCTCTTATTAAAAGAGCCACGGAGTATCTCTCCGTGGCTCTTTACGTCTTTCGCTTTTCACACCCTATAGATCTTCCGTTGTAAACGGATGCGGTCCGCGATCATGGCGATAAACTCGCTGTTGGTCGGCTTTCCTTTCGTGTTGGATACCGTGTAGCCAAAATAGCGCTGGAGCGTCTCAAGGTCGCCGCGGTCCCACGCGACCTCGATCGCATGGCGCACCGCGCGCTCAACGCGCGAGGGCGTGGTGCTGTAGCGGCGCGCGACCTCGGGATAGAGCACCTTTGTCACGGCGTTGATGACATCCATGTCCTGCACGGCGATGACGATGGCCTCGCGCACGTACTGATAGCCCTTGATGTGCGCGGGCACGCCGACCTCGTGGATCACTGCCGTAACCTCGCGCTCAAGCGCCTGCGACTCGTCCTCGCTCTCCTCACCCTCGTTGACCGCGCGGCGCATCTGGTCTAAAAGCGAGGTCAGCTCGCAGGGCTTGGGCATGAAGAACGATACGCCGCGGCTCATCGCCTGCGACACAATCTGATCGCGATAAAGAGCCGAGACGACAACTGTCTTCATCTGCACCTTGTCCTTCGCCGCCTGCTCGAGCACGCCAAAGCCGTCAAGTCCCGGCAGCAAAAGATCCATCACAAGAAGCTGCGGCTTTCGCTCCGCTATATCCTGCGCCGCAGCCAGTCCGTCGGCTGCGCATCCCACTACGTCGAACTCACCCGTTGCTTCCAATGCCTGTTTCAGTGCTGTGCGGAACTCCTCGTTTGCGTCCGCTAATACGACCGTGATCCTCTTGTCCATGTCATCCCGTCCTTTTCACACAAGTTTTCGCCGACCCAGCCGGCCAGCTTCAGCAGCAAAATGTGACGTCTTCGTTCTGCCATGGCTCTAAGCTAACATATTTGGACAGCGTTTTCAAGCGAGTTATGTCGAATCTGACCATCTTTTTCTGACTTTTTCCATGAAAATTTGGTTGTTTTTACGCTATCTTAACACAATCTTTCTACTATATGGGTAGGTTATTCACTCGAAAGCCCCGCCGCAGAGAGCATATTTTCGATAAAAATACCATAACCTCTTGACGGATCATCCAGCAGGACGTGCGTGACCGCGCCAATGATCTTGCCATCCTGCAAAATCGCGCTGCCGCTCATTCCCTGCACCACGCCGCCGGTCTGCGCAAGAAGCTCCTCGTCCGTCACGCGCAGCAGCAGATTTCGCGTGCTGCCGGAAGGCGAATAGATTTTTTCGATCTCAATATCATACTCGCGTGTTTCATTGCCGGAAACGGTGGCCAGGATCGCCGCCCTGCCGGTCTTGATCTCATCCTTCTTTGCAATCGGCAGCGCCGCGCCGGTGATCTTTGCCGCGTCCTCTGCCGAGAGCTTACCGAAAATACCGCACTCCGTGTTGGCGTAAAGCGTTCCGCTGTCGCGCGTCAGGTCAAAGTCGCCCTTGAGCTCGCCGGGCGAGGCGCGCTCGCCTTTTTTCACCGCCTTGACCGAGGCATCCATGATGCTGCCGTGGTCGAGCGGCAGGAGTTGCCCCGTGTCCACATCCGTGACCCCGTGGCCCAGCGCGCCGAACGTGCCGCTCTGCGAATCAAAGAAGGTCATCGTGCCGATACCCGCCATACTGTCGCGCACCCAGGCGCCGAGGCGGTACTCGCCGTCCTCATCCTTCTCCGGCTCTGCGCTCAGTTCGATCGTGCGGCTGCCGCGCTTGACGGTCAGCGCCGCGGCATCCTCGCCGTTTTCTGCCAGAAGCTGACGGAATTCCTCAATGGTGTCCAGGCTTTGCCCGCCGATGGCGGTGATGACGTCGCCCTCCTTGAGTCCGCAGTCCTTCGCCGGACTTTCCCCATCGGAAAAGCCGACGACGAGCACGCCATCGGAAAAGAGCTTAACGCCGACGGTCTGTCCGACGGGGATCAGCTCGCTGACCGTCCGGTCCGCCGCCTGCGCAGACGGCATTGCGATCGCAGCGGCGGCAAAAAATCCAAGCAGGATCGCCGCCGCTCGCTTTTTTGTGCGATGCGTTCCATCCATTCTCTCACCCCTTTAAAAAATACGGGCGGACGGCGCGCCCTGTGCGCGCAGCGCGCAGCCGTCCGCCCAACGCCGGAAATTTTTTCTTTCTCATTTCTTTTTCTCTGTCCGGCGCATTTACTTTCTGCGCTTCGGGCAAAATTAAAAGGTGCAAAATTTTGATGCGCTGGCATCGCTTTTTGAAATGGCGCTGTAAATGCGGACAAAGAAATTCCGCAGACCAAAGTCTGCGGAATTTTGGGAATTGTTTCCATTTAACGCTCGCGGTTGAAAATTTTGAAGATGTCGTCGAACGGATCGGGCTCATCTTCGTGCTTAGCCTCTTCCTCGGCCTTTTCCTTGTCGAAGTCGAGCGGCGCAAGACCGGCAGCAGCGCTCTCGCCGCTCTGCTCGGCAGGCTTCTTATCCTTGTTGAAGTCCAGCGCGCCGGGCGCCTTGTCAAAGCCCGTGGCGATGACGGTGACGCGGATCTCGTCGTCGAGCGTCTCGTCGAACGTCGCGCCGAAGATCGTGAGCGCGTCGGGATGCACAGCCTCCTGCACGAGGGACGCTGCCTGCTCGACCTCGTCGAGGCCGATGTCCATCGAGCCCGTGACGTTGATGAGCACACCGTGCGCACCGTTGATGGAGGTCTCCAGCAGCGGGGACGAAATGGCCATGCGCGCGGCCTCCTCGGCCTTGTTCTTGCCCGCGGCGCGGCCGACGCCCATGTGGGCAAGGCCCGCGTCCTTCATAATGGCGGTCACGTCGGCAAAATCGAGGTTGATGAAGCCCGTGTCGCGGATCAGGTCAGAGATGCTCTGCACCGCCTGACGCAGCACGTCGTCCGCGATTTCGAACGCGTTGGCAAAGGTGATCTTCTGGTCGGTCGCGTGCTTGAGGCGCTCGTTCGGGATGATGACGAGCGAGTCGACCTTGGTCTTGAGCTCTTCGATGCCCGCTTCCGCCTGCGTCATGCGGCGGCGGCCTTCAAAACCGAAGGGCTTCGTCACAACGCCGACGGTCAGGATGCCCGCCTCGCGCGCGATCTCGGCAACAATGGGCGCGCCGCCCGTGCCGGTGCCGCCGCCCATGCCGGCGGTGATGAAGACCATATCGGTGTCCTCGAGCGCCTTGGCGATCTGGTTGCGGCTCTCCTCGGCGCTCTTGCGGCCGACCTCGGGGTCGGAGCCCGCGCCCTGACCGTGCGTCAGCTTTTCGCCGATCTGAATTTTATAAGTGGCGGCAGACACGTTGAGCGCCTGCTTATCTGTGTTCACCGCGACAAAGTCGACGCCGCGCGCACCGGTGCGCACCATGCGGTTGACCACGTTGTTGCCGCCGCCGCCAACGCCGATGACCTTGATCTTAACTACGTTTTCAGGACCGGTCTCCAATCCGAATGCCATGTCGGTTCCTCCTGCAATCTGTTGTATGGGCAAGGCACTTGCCGCTGCAAGCGCCACAATATCAGGTATTTGCTATCTTAATCATTGTATTACGGTTTTCCCGCGGGGTCAATAGCAATCGGCCATTTCGGGGAAACTTTTTTACGTCAACTTCCGCCTTTATTCCGGGATGAAGTCAGCCCTGCCGTCGTTCATCAGGTTGATCGTGCCGGTCTGATTGGCTTCAAGCTGCTCCACCACCGTGCGCACATTCCCGAGCTTGTAGGCGATGTCCGCATCCCAGGGCATTTTGACCGTAAAGCGGTCCAAATAGGTAAAGGTGATGGCCGTGCCGTCGCTCAGGTCGATCTCGCCGATCATGGAGAGAAGCTGCTTATCCTCCGCCGTGCGCAGCAGCGTGAGCAGGCGCTCGAATTTATACGAATCCTCGTTCGCAAACGCCGCCATCGCGCCGACCGCGGGCTCGACAAGCGTGCAGCCGGTCACGCGCGCGCAGCCCTCGGGGATCTGCGCCGCGCGCTCCAGAATTTTGCCTTCGTCGCTCATGAGCCATGTGCCGTTTTCGCCCGTCAGCGCAGCGGAGGCCGTGCACTCCGTCACGGTCAGAATGAGCGCGTCGGGGTATTTGCGGTTGATGACAACGGTCTCCACATACGGAAGCGTGTCGAAAATGGATTGTTTGACCTTATATTTGTTCAGCAGCACAAGGTTCTGCTCCTTCTGCACGCCCGCAGCCTCGATGATCTGCTCCTCGGTATAGCGCTCGTTGCCCTCCACCACGATCATATCGATGCGGAAGAACATCGTCAGCGCGCCGAGAAATGCGGCGATCACGACCGCGAGGCACAAAAGTCTCAGCGGGAAAGAGGCTCTTCCCCGCCTGCGCCGTCTGTTTCTTCGCTTTGACGCCATAGTTTTCCTGCCTTTTTTCTTCGTTTGCTTATGTACCCATCTCCCGCCGCACATGCGCGCCCAGCACGCCAAGGTCGCGCTCGATGCTCTCATAGCCGCGGTCGATGTGCTCGATGCGCGAAATGCGCGTGAGTCCGTCGGCCTGCAGGCCCGCAATCACAAGCGCCGCGCCCGCGCGAAGGTCGGTGCACTTGACGCGCGCGCCGTGCAGGTGTTCGCGTCCCGTGACGACGGCCACGCGCCCCGCGACGCGAACCTCCGCGCCCATGCGCGCCAGCTCGTCGACATGGCGGTAACGGTTTTCAAAAATATTCTCTACAAAAACAGTGCTGCCCGCGCTTTTCAAAAGCGCCGCCATCAGCACCGGCTGCGCGTCCGTCGGAAAGCCCGGATAGGGCGCCGTGCGCACAGGGCGGATGGATCTGAGACTGCCATCACTTTGAAGGAAAACATCGTCCTCCCCGCTTTTGACCGTGCAGCCCGCCTCGCTCAGCGCGCCGGACACAGTCGAAAGCGGCCGCGGGTCGACGCCGCGAAGGCGCACTTCTCCCCCACAGCAGGCCGCGGCGCAGAGATACGTCGCGCCCACGATGCGGTCGGCGATGATGCGGTATTTCCCGCCGTGCAGCGCGCGCTTTCCCTCGACTGTGATGATCGAACCGCCCGCGCCGCGGACGTTGCCGCCCATCGCGTTGATAAAGTTCTGTAAATCGACGATCTCCGGCTCGCGCGCGGCGTTGTAGATCGTCGTCACGCCGTCTGCGCCGCAGGCGCAGAGGAGCGCGTTTTCCGTCGCGCCCACGCTCGGCATGGGTAAGTACACATCGCTCCCGAGAAGCGTTCCGCCGCGGCACTTGAGCTCGCCGCCCGTCTCCCTGATCTCTGCGCCCAGGGCGCGCAGGGCACTTAAGTGCAGGTCGATGGGACGCGGCCCCAGCTCGCAGCCGCCGGGATAACAGATCGTCGCTTCCTTGCAGCGCGCCAGAATCGCGCCGAGAAAGATGACCGACGAGCGCATCTCTCGCATCAGTGCGTCGGGCACGACCGCGCGGTCCATGCGCGCTGTGTCGACCACGAGCGCACTGTCCTCCCAGTGCGTGCAGCAGCCCAAGTGCCGCAGAATGGCAACGGACGCATCCACGTCCCGCAGCTTCGGGCAATTTTCGATCACGCAGGTGTCCGCGCACAAAAGCGTCGCCGCCAAAATCGGCAGCACACTGTTTTTTGAGCCTTGTATCGTGAGTTCTCCGTACAGGCGCTCCCCGCCCTCTACCAACAGCTCACACATCATGTTCCCTCCCGCAAGCACATTACTTTTCCATCGTATGGCTTTTGCGGAAAATGGGTGACTGCCGGTTTTCACAGGGCAATAGTTGGGCATTTTCAGTATAGCTATTTTGCCGTGGCGCGTCAACTTCTTTTTGCCTTGCTTTCCCGCCCGCTTTGTGGCAAAATGAGACTACTGGCATTTCCTCCCGAAAGGAGTTTTTCGATGAAAAAACCGCTGAAAATTGCGCTCTATGTTCTGTTGGCGCTTGTTTTGATCGTGCTGGCTTACGTCATCTATGTCTTTGCCGCGTACTACCGCGTGGAGGACTGGCAGACGCTCAGCGTGGTGCACTGCGACGCCGCCTCTGCCGCACCGATGGAGGGCGCGCCGCAGACCGGCGTCACCTACCGCGTTTCGTCGGCCAACGTGGGCTTCGGCGCGTACAGCGACGATTACAGCTTCTTCATGGACGGCGGCAAGGAGAGCCGCGCCCGCAGCAGGCAGGCTGTCGACGAGAATATGCGCGGCGAGGTCTCGCTCGTCAAAGACCTTTCGCCCGACTTCGCCCTCTTTCAGGAGGTCGACATCGACGGCACGCGCAGCCACCACGTCGACGAGCGCGCCTACATCGTGCGCGCGATGGACGGCCGCGAGGGCTGCGAGGTCTTCGCGCAGAATTATGACAGTCCCTACCTCTTCTATCCTCTTATTAACCCCCACGGCGCAAACCAGTCCGGTATCGTGACGCTCTCGCGCCATCCGATCTCGTCCGCCGTGCGCCGCTCGTTGCCGATCGAGACGAGCGTTATGAAGCTTGTTGACCTCGATCGCTGCTACTCCGTCAGCCGCATTCCGATGGAAAACGGCAGGGAGCTGGTGCTCTATAACCTCCACCTTTCGGCCTACACGTCCGACGGCACCATCGCGACCGAGCAGCTGCAAATGCTCTGCGCCGATATGCTGGCGGAATATGAAAACGGCAACTACTGCGTCGCGGGCGGCGACTTCAATAAGGACCTGCTCGGCAATTCTGCCGAGATCTTCGGCGTCGCGGGCGGCGAGAACGACACCTGGGCGCAGCCCATCCCCGAGGGGACGATCCCCGACGGGCTCTCCCTCGTCGTGCCGTTTGACGCCGACCATCCCGTCGCCACCTGCCGCACGGCCAACGAACCCTACAACGAGGAGACGACCTTCCGCGTGACGGTCGACGGCTTCCTCGTCTCCGACAACGTCGAAGCCGTCTCCGCCGATGTCGTCGACGCGGGGTATCGCTACTCCGACCACAATCCCATCTATATGGATTTCATTTTGAAGGCGGAATAAATCGCAAAAACACGCAAAAAGGAAGCGAGCCTCACGGCTCGCTTCCTTTTTATTCTCTTTCACTTGAGCAGCGTCATCACTGTGTCGTAGATGCGCTTGGTCGCGTCGGGGATGCCGAGCGCCGCCATGTTTTGAGACATCGTCTCCATCCGCTGCGGATCGTTCAGGATGCCCGCCGCGGCGGCGAAGAGCTTCTTGCCGTCAAGGCCCTCTTCCGGCAGCACGAGCGCCGCGCCGTGGTCGCCGAGCAGCGCCGCGTTCTTTTCCTGATGGTGGTTCGTCACGTTGGGCGACGGCACCAGAATTGCCGGAACGCCGAGTGCCGTCAGCTCGCTGAGCGTAGACGCGCCCGCGCGGCAGATAACGAGGTCGGCGGCGCGCATGACAGTCGCCATGTCGTAGATGTACTCGCGCACGTCGAGCGCGGGATGCTCGGTGATCTCCAGCCCGTCATCGTGCATCCACTGCTGCATCGGCTTCCAGCAGATCTCGCCGACGCCGTGGATATGGTAAAAGGGCTCCTTCGCGCTCTCAAGCGCCAGAAACTCCGCCATCGCGCGGTTCATCGCGTTCGACCCGAGGCTGCCCCAGAACGAGACGATGAGCTTGCGCCCGTCGTTCATGCCGAGTCTTTCCTTCGCCTGCTGCTTGCTGATCGTGAAGAAGTCGCCGCGCACAGGCGTACCGGTCACGACCACCTTTTCGGGGTGCTTGTAGTGCGCGCGGCAGGCCTCAAAGCCAACCATGATGCGGTCGCAGTGGGGCTCTAACTGCCGCGTCGTCAGGCCCGGCACAATGTTTGACTCGTGCACCGCCGTCGGGATGCCCGCCTTTGCGCCGTAGCGCACGAGCGGATAGCTCGCGTAGCCGCCGGTGCCGACGATTATGTCGGGGTGAAAATCGTGTAAGATGGCGTTCGCCTCACGCTCGGCGTGGGCGAGATTTTTGAGCGAGACAAGGTTGTGCTTGATCTCCGCAGGCCTGAACGAGCGGTGGAACGATGAAATGTTCACCGTACGGAACGGATAGTCCGTGTGCGCGATCAAATCGCGCTCCAGTCCGCGCTCCGCGCCGACAAATAAGATCTGCGTGCCCGCGTCCTTTTCCCGCATATAGCCCGCGAGCGCGAGCGCGGGGTTGACATGCCCCGCCGTGCCGCCGCAGGTAAAGATGACCTTCATAGCCGTTTTCTCCTTCCCGCGTCAGCGCATCTGACGCGAAACGCTCAGTACGATGCCGACCTCGGCCAGCTGCACGGCAAGCGCCGTGCCGCCGTAGCTGAAAAACGGCAGCGAAATACCCGTGTTCGGGATCAGATTCGTCACGACCGCGATGTTCAGGAATACCTGCAAGGCGATCTGCGTCGTCACGCCGACGGCAAGAAGGCTTCCGAAGCGGTCGCGCGCGTGCAGGGCGATCCAGTAGCCGCGGATGATGAGCAGCGCAAACATGACCATGATGATCGTCGCGCCGACAAGGCCGAGCTCCTCGCAGATGATGGCGAAAATAAAGTCGTTGTGCTCTTCGGGCAGGAACAGAAACTTCTGCCGGCTCTTGCCAAGGCCCAGTCCGAACAATCCGCCCGAACCGATGGAGAGCAAGCTCTGCCGGATCTGATAGCCCTTATCGCGCATCCACTCTTCGTTGAACGGGTCGAGCCAGATGTCGATTCGGCTCGAGTTGTAGGTGATGATGCCGGTCGCAAAGGCGTAGATCACCAGCAGCACCAGCGCAAAGCCGAGACCGACCCAGTAGTTGCGGATGCCGCCGACATACATCATCACCGCACCGATGCCGAGCAGCAGCACCATACCGGAAAAGTGCGGCTCCTTTGCCATCAGCGCCGCAATCACGCCGAGGATGGCAACATAGGGCACGATGCCGTAGCGCAGCGTGGCCATTTTGTCTTTCTTCTTCGAAATGCTGTCGGCAAAATAGAGGATGATGCCGACCTTGGTGATCTCAGACGGCTGGAACTGGATGGGTCCGAGACGGATCCAGCGCTGCGCGCCGTGCGTCAGTCGGCCCGTGCCGATGCCCGGGATCAGAACGAGCACCAGCAGGATGATGGAAAAGATCAGCAGCATCTTCGCCACCGCGCGATAGCGCTCGTAATTGATCTTGCCGACAATAAACATCGCCGTGATACCGAGGATCGCAAAAATGCCCTGACGGATGAGGTAGTGCGCGGGGTTACCCTCTTCATAGTAGGCCGAGGGGAAACTTGCGGAAAACAGCATGATCAGGCCCACGCCCACGAGCGTAAGCACCAGCAGAAGATACGGAAGGTCCAGCGGTCCGCGGCCCGCTTCGCGCGCCGCCGCCTCGATGGCCTTCGCCCGCTCGCGCTGCTCCTGCCGCAGCAAGCGTTCTTCCTTGGTCATGCAGTCTTCCCCCTTTCATACTGATTGCAAACTCGCGCTCTGCGCGAGTTTGCCTCCATTTTGCAACCAAGCGTCGCAGGCTTTCGCGCCCGCAGGCGCGAAATATTTTTAATCATTTTTCGCCGCGACCGGTGCGTGGCGAAAAATACTTCTCGCAGAGTGAGTGTCGAGCCGCCAAGGGCGGCGAGGCACAGAGCGCCGCGCATCCCCTCTCATTTTTGAGAATCGGCTTGCCGTTTCTCAAAAATGAAATCTGTTGAGTACTCCGAACAGCGCCGCCAGACAGCACAGCGCACTCACGCTGGTGAACACGGCGACGAGCTTTCCTTCGCTCCAGCCGCAGAGCTCGAAGTGGTGGTGCAGCGGCGCCATCTTGAAAAGGCGCTTGCCGTGCGTCGCCTTGAAGTAGATGACCTGCAAAATGTCGGACAGCGTCTCGCAGATGTAGACAAAGCCGACGGGGATCAGCACGAGCGGCATATCGTAGGCAAAGGCCAGCGCCGCCACCGTGCCGCCGAGAAACAGCGAGCCTGTGTCGCCCATGAAGACCTTGGCGGGGTGGAAATTATAGATGAGGAAGCCGAGAATTCCCCCGACGAGCGCCGCAGCATAAATGCCGAGCTGCTCATAGCCCTGCCACCAGATGGCGAGCACGGTGAAAAACAGGCCGACCGGCACCGTCACGCTGCCGGCCAAGCCGTCGATGCCGTCCGTGATGTTGACGGCGTTGACCGTGCCGACGATGACAAACGCCGCAAACACCATGTACACCCACCAGCTCATGACGATCTGCGTGTTGAAAAACGGCACGTAGAGGTTCGGCGTCAGCATACCCTCAAATCGCATCAGGCAGAGGAACGCGACCGCCGCGGCGAGCTGGAGCAGGAACTTCTGGATGGCCGTAAGGCCGAGGTTCTGCTTGTGCTTCACCTTTTCAAAGTCGTCTAAAAAGCCGATGCCGCCGAAGATCAGCGCAAAAAAGAAGATGTAGAGGTGCTCAAAGTTCCCCGCCATCATGCCCTTCCAGCCGCAGATCAGGATAGAGACGAAGATGCCGAGGATGAACATTAAGCCGCCCATTGTCGGCGTGCCGGCCTTTCCGGCGTGCCAGGTGGGGCCGTCCTCGCGGATGCTCTGTCCGGCCTTGAGCTTTCTCAGCTCAGGGACCAGAAATTTTCCCGTGATCGCGGAGACCGCGAAGCTCAGTATGCAGGCAATGATGATCTTCATGTTCGTTTTCCTTCGCCGCGTCGGCGGCGTCCTTCCTTTGTACTTGCGCGAACCTCTCGCGCACGACCTCCCTCTCGTCGAGGTGGTATTTTATCGTTCCGATCTCCTGATAGGTCTCGTGCCCCTTGCCGCAGAGGACGACGACGTCGCGCGCTTTCGCCTCGCGCAGAGCAAAGCCGATGGCCTCGCGCCGGTTCTCGATGACGGCGAACGGCGTTCTGCTCTCCAAAATGGCGGGGAGCACATCGCGCAGGATGGTGTAAGGGTCTTCGGTGCGGGGATTGTCACTCGTGAGGACAACGAAGTCCGAGAGCGCCGCGGCGATGCGGCCCATGCGGGGTCGCTTTGTCCTGTCGCGGTCTCCCCCGCAGCCAAAGAGCGCGATGACGCGCCCGTCAGCAAAGCCGCAGACCGTAGAGAGAATATTTTTGAGCCCGTCGGGCGTGTGCGCATAGTCAATGATGACGGTGAACGGTGCATCAAGCGGTACGACCTCGCACCGCCCCTTAACGCCGACACATTCCGTCAGCGCTTTTGCCGCGTCGGAAAGCGGCACGCCGAGCGCCTGCACGGCGCAGAGCGCCGCGAGCGCGTTATAGAGCGAAAAGCCGCCGGGGATGCCGATTTTCGTCTCCTCGTGGTCGAGGTCGGTGCAGGCGGTAAAGCGCACACAGTCGTTTTCGTAGCGGGCACGCCAGCCGACAAGGTCATTCGTCATGCCCTGCCCGAATGTGATCCGCTCGCTCGTAAAGCGGGCGAGCAAGCGCTCCGTCCACGCATCGTCACCGTTAACGCAGGCGATGTCACACTGGTCGAAAAGCCTCGACTTCGCGTCGCAGTAGGCCTCCATCGTGCCGTGGTAGTCAAGATGATCCTGCGTCAGGTTCGTGAAAACACCGACGCGGAATCGGATTCCTTCTACCCTGCTCTGCATCAGCGCGTGGGACGAGACCTCCATCACGGCATAGGTGCAGCCCGCATCGACCATCTGGGCGAGCAGGCGCTGCACGGTCAGCGCGTCGGGCGTTGTGCGGTCGGTCGGGATGGTCTTGTCACTGATCAAATTCTGATTCGTGCCGATCAGGCCGACCTTTGCGCCCTTCGTGCGCTCCAAAAGCTGTTTGATAAGATACGTCGTGGTCGTTTTGCCGTTTGTGCCGGTCACGCCGACCACGGTGAGTTTTCCCGCCGGAGTACCATACCATACCGCCGCGCAAAGCGCAAGCGCTTTGTGCGCATCCGGCACTAAGATATAGGGAATTTCCGTCTCCGGCGGATGCTCGCACACGGCGCAGGCCGCGCCGCGTGCTTTGGCTTCGGCGATAAACTCGCCGCCGTCCTCCTTCTCCCCCGGCAGGGCGAAGAAGAGGAATCCCTCTTCTACCTTGCGGGAATCGAGCGCAAGGCCTCTGACTATCAGGTCAGGCGGCGCATGCACCGTTTTGTCTTTTAATGCGGAAATAAGCTCAGATAACTGCGTTTGAAAAATTCCTTTCGGAATTGGGTCTTGCTGTCTTTAGTCGCGCACCGAGCTGTCGCTGAACTGGACGCGCACGACCGTACCGGCCTCGACCTCCGTGCCCGCGGCGATGCTCTGCGAGATGGCGCGCACCGTGGACGAGCTTGCGTTCGTCGCGCCGGAAACGCCCATGATGAGCCCCGCGTTCACGATCTTCTGGTTCGCGGTCGCGGCGCTGTCGCCCACGACGTTCGGGACGATGCACTTGTCAGTCGACTTCTCCGCGCCGAGGTAGAGGATGATCTCCGCGCTGTTCGGTACGATCGCGCCGCCTGCGGGCGTCTGGTCGGTGACGGTATCGCCGCTGCCGACGGTGCGGAAGCTGAAGCCGTTCGCGCTCAGGCGCTCGGCCGCCGCGTCCTTGCTGAGGCCGACGACGTTCGGCACAGTCTTATCCGCGCCGACGAGCTCTTCAGCGGTGTAGCTCGGCTCAATGCCGAGATACGGCAGGATCTCGCCCATGACGGAACTCGCCACGGGGGCGACCATGTTACCGCCGGAAACGTAGGTACCGGTCCACTTGCTCGGCTCGTCGAGCGTCAGGAGCATCATCACCTGCGGGTCATCCGCGGGGGCGAAGCACACGAACGAGACGATGACGCCGCCGCCGACCTTATCGGCCGTGCCGGTCTTGCCGCCGATGCGGTAGCCCGCGACCTGACCGTTCTTGCCCGTGCCGCTTGTGACCTCATACTCCATGATGTCGCGCACAAGCGCGGACGTCTCCTCGGAGACGACCTGACGGATGGGCGTGGAGTCGTGCTTGGAGACGACGTTGCCGTCCTGGTCGGTGATCTCTTCGACAAGATAGGGCGTATAGAGGTAGCCGCCGTTGACGCAGGCGCACTGCGCCGCCAGCAGCGCGATGGGCGTGACGTTGAAGTTCTGGCCGAAGGCGTAGCACGCCAGCGCCAGCGTCGAATATTTAATTTCGCTGTTGACGAAGCCGCTGGCCTCGCCCGTGGTGTCGACGCCGGTCTTCTCCGTCAGGCCAAAGTCCAGCATGTACTGGTAAAACTTGTCGTTGCCGATGCGAAGGCCGATGTTGATGAACGCGGGGTTGCAGGAGTTGGCGAACGCCTGCGTCAGGTTTTGCTGGCCGTGACCGGGCGCGCGCTTGGAGCAGTTGATGGTCTCGCCCTCGATCTTTACACTGCCGCTGCAATAGAAGCCCGTGTTCAGGTCGACAACGTTTTCCTCAAGCGCCATCGCGAGCGTCAGTGTTTTGAACGTGGAGCCCGGCTCGTAGGTGTCGTTGATGGCCTTGCTGCGCCACTGCTTGTTGAGAAGGTCTCTCATGTTTTCGAGGACCTGCTCCTCCGTCATGCCGGAGGTCAGAAAGTCGTTGTAGACCGTGCCGGGGGAATTCAAGTCGTAGGTCGGCAGCGACGCCATCGCCAGCACCGCGCCGGTGTTGACATCCATGACGATGCCCTCGGCGCCCTTGCCAGTGCCGAAGCGCACCTCGAGCTCCTGCACACCTTTCTCAAGGTAATACTGGATGGTCGTGTCGAGCGTCGTGTGCAGGTCGCAGCCGTTTTCCGCGTCGAAATACTGGTCGTACTGGTAGAGCACGGAGCGGCCGTCGCGGTCGCGCGCGGTGACGACCATACCGTTCTCGCCGGTCAGCTCGTCGTTGTACGCCGCCTCAAGTCCCATCGCACCGCCGAGGTCATTGGTAAAGCCGATGACCTGTGAGGCGAGCGTCCCCTTGGGATAGGTCCTCTTGCTCGTCGGACGAATGAAAACGCCCTTCAGGTCGTTTTCATTGATGAATTCCCGCACCTTGTCGGCAAGCTCGTCATCCGCTTTTTTCTTGAGCTCTTCGTACTGCGAGTTCGTCTTCTCCATCTTTTTGAGAATGTCAGCGGGGTCAAGGTCCAGAATTTCAGCAAGGCCGCCCGCGATCAGGTTTTGATCCTGATCGTTTTCGATGATCTCCTTCGGAGAGAGGAAAATATCCTCCGCCGAGGCAGACATCGCGAGGATGGTGCCGTTTCGATCGTAGATCGTGCCGCGGCTCGCCTCCACCGTGGTGCGCAGCGTTTGCTGGCGCACAGCGACGGACTGGAGCTCGTCATGCTCGGTGATCTGCCAGTGATAGAGTTTGGTGAAGAGCAGCACAAACGTCAGCACGCCGAACACGCCCAGAAGCAGCAGCGTTCTTGTCTGAATGATGCGGTTTGCGCGGCGCGCGGATTCGGGCCGTCTTTTCTGGTTCTGGGGGCGTGGTGCCACAGTCGTTCATCCTCCTTAAAAATGGAAAAGGAGTAAGGAAGCTCCTTACTCCTTATGTATAGCTTCGCTCATTTGAAATATTCCACCACTGCGCATACGCCGCTGCCAAGCGACGTGAGCGCCCGCGACAAAACGTTCTGGCTCTTCTGCTGGTAGACGACCACGCTGTCGGGCTCCGACAGGTCGATGTAGTAGACCTGCGAGGCGCTGGGCTTGGCCATACCGGCTGCGGCCGCCGCCTCCTTGATGGTGGTGAGGTCAAAGGTTTTTTCGTAGCGCGTGAGCAGCGCGACATGCTCGTCCTCGAGCGCGGAGATCTCCTTCTGCACGGAGACGACCTGCGCGGAGATTTCCGTCAGCTGTGCGCGGCACATGATCATCAGCGCGACCATTGCGGCCAGCGCCATAAAGCCGCACAGCGTGCCGAGCGAGACCTTTTCGCGTTGACGGCGGACGGGCGCAGCCTTTTTCTGCACCTTCCGCTGCGGGGGACGCATGAATTCCTCGCGCTGACGCTCGTGCTCGCGCTCGTATTCACGCTCGCGGCGCAGCCTGCGCTGGCGCTCTTCGTAGGCGGGATCGTAAGCGAGATTGCCATTGACTCGTCCGCTGTAGCGGCGGTATTTCATGTTCTGCTCTCTGCGGCTGGCCATGGCGATCTCCTTTCTTTTGCGTATTTTCGGCTGTTGTCAGCACTTTTCCGCGACGCGCAGCTTGGCGCTGCGGGCACGGGGATTCTCTGCGAGTTCTTCTTCGCCCGAAACGATGGGCTTTCTTGTGATGAGCTTGACCTTTGGCTTTCGTCCGCACACACACACCGGAAATTCCGGCGGGCAGATGCAGCCCTGTGCAAGCTCCTGTAATTTCTTCTTGACGATGCGGTCTTCGAGCGAGTGGAACGTGATGACCGCGAGCCGTCCGCCCGGTTTCAGATTTTTCTCCGCCGCGTCGAGCATCGGCGGAAGCTCGCCCAGCTCGTCGTTCACGGCAATGCGGATGGCCTGAAAGCTGCGCTTGGCAGGGTGCTGCTTTTCGCGCAGCGCGCTCGCGGGCATGGCCGAACGGATGATATCGGCGAGCTCAAGCGTCGTTTCGATGGGCTTTTGCTCGCGGTGCTGGCAAATTCTCTTCGCGATGGCGGGCGCATAGCGCTCCTCGCCGTATTCAAAGAGGATGCGGCGCAGCTCTTCATAAGAATAGGTATTCACGACCTCGCGCGCGGTCAGTGCGGCGGATTCGTCCATGCGCATATCGAGCGGCGCGTCCTGCTTGTAGGAAAACCCGCGCTGCGCTTCGTCGAGCTGCGGGGAGGAAACGCCGAGGTCAAAAAGCATCCCGTCCACGCCGTGGACGCCCAGCTCGTGCAGCACAGCGTCGAGCGCGCTGAAATTGCTGTGGACGAGCGTGACCTTGTCCAAATAATCGCCGAGGCGGCGGTTTGCCGCTTCGATCGCGGTCTCGTCACGGTCAAGCGCAATGAGACGGCCCGTCGTCAGGCGGCGCACGATCTCGAGCGAATGTCCGGCGCGGCCGAGCGTGCCGTCCACATAGATGCCGTCGGGCTTGATGGCGAGCGCGCCGAGGCACTCGTGCAGCAGTACCGGCTTATGGCCGTAGTTCTCTTCCATATCAGAATCCCAGCTCTTCCATCACGGCGGCCAGATTCTCGGGATTGAGCTCCTCGGCCTCGATCTCTGCCCACTTCTCCGCATTCCAGATCTCGGCGCGGTTCGAAACACCGATCACGACCACGTCTTTTTCAAGGTGGGCGTAGGCCCTGAGCTTCTGCGGCAGCACGATGCGCCCCTGCGCGTCGGGCTCGCACTTGGCGGCGTTGGCGAAGAGCGGGCGCATGGCCTTGGTCTTCGTGTAGGGCAGGCTTTCAAACTTTTCGGTGAAGCGCGCCCAGGAGGCGTCGGAATAGATGCTCAGGCAGGAGTCCATGCCCATGGTGACATAAAACGTGTCGCCGAGCTCCTCGCGCAGCTTCGCGGGGATAAAGAGCCGCCCCTTGGCGTCGATCGTGTGCTGATACTGACCCGTCACGGCGGCTGACCCCCTTTTTCTATGCATTTTCGCATACAGAGGGCACGAAAGCGCGGCCTTTTCTTCATTTTGGAAAAAGCCGTGCCGCGTCCGATCTGATGCTTATGTGGGAAAGTAAGCCATTTTCATGGTATGATACACCACTTTCCCCCACCCTTGTTTTGAGTATACGAGATTCACATAAAAAATGCAAGCAGAAATTTCCCTGAGATTTCAAGCCTTTTATCGCTTTTTCCTGCGAAAATTCGGCCAGTGCGCCGTATTTTTAAAACGCATGTTCTACTTTGGTTTTGGTTAAAAAAGGGCCGCCACAATATCTTGTGGCGGCCCTTTATGCTATGCCCAAATATAGATTATGTCTACCGATCATGTCGGTTTTTGTCACTTTTGACAAAATTTTATCCGTTCTGCGTCTGCTTTTCAGCTGACTGTGCCAGCTCCTCGCGGCGCTTCTGCATCTGCTCGGCAGAGGCGGCGCGGAAGCGCACGCGGGACTGCTTGACCTCCTCGAGCGCCATCTGGATGGCCTCCTCGGTGCGGCGCAGCGCATCCTCGGTGTACTCGTTGGCCACGCGGTACATTTCGCGCGAGCGGTCCTCGGCCTTTTTGATGATCTCGTGGCTCTTTTCGCGGGCGATACCGAGCACCTCGGTCTCGGAGACCTTGTTCTTCGCGTCCTGCTCGGCCTGCTGCATCATGCGCTCGACGTCGCGCTTGGCGGCCTTGACATAGTCCTCCTTTGCGCGGATGAGCTCCTGCGCGCGGGAAAGCTCCACCGGAAGCTGGGCGCGAATCTCGTCGAGCAGGTCGAGCGCCTCGTCGCGGTTCAGAATGCACTTGTCGCTCGTCAGCGGCGCGTTCTTCGCGCCGTCGATCATCTCGTAAAGCATATCCAAAAGATGCTGCACATCATTGTTCGCCATGGTCTTCTCTCCATCCTTTCACAAGCTCCGCCGCGCGCAGCGGCATATATTTTTCAAGGTCTTGTCCGTATTTGATCATCTCGCGCACCATCGTGGAGCTGATGTGCTGATACTTCGGCTCCGCGACCAGCAGCACCGTTTCGAGCGCGCCGTCCGACACATCGCGATAGATGAGCGAAAGCTGCTGCTCGGCGTCAAAATCCACGCTGTTGCGCACGCCGCGCACGAGAAACTGCGCGTTTTTGCGCAGCGCGTAGTCGGTCAGAAGTCCGCCGCCGAGCTCAGCTTCCACATTGGGGAACTCCTCGACGCTCGCGCGCATGAGCGCGAGCTTCTGCTCGTCGGTGAACATCGGGTGCGTCTTCGTCCCGTTCGGCACGATGGACACATACACGCGGTCAAAGAGCTTCGATGCGCGCGCGATAATGTCCTGATGCCCGATCGTCACAGGGTCGAACGAGCCGGGAAACACTGCGATTCTCATGCCTCTTCCTCCACCGCGCGGTGATAGATGCTCACCTTGATCTTGCCGTAGCGGTACTCGCGATACAGTCCGTACGGCGCGGGAAGCTCGGGAAGCGTCTGGTTCTGCGGACTTTCCGCGACCATTATACCATGGGGTGATAAAATGTCAAACTGCGCGATCTTTTCCATCGCCTGCTCCAAAAGTCCGCTTTCGTACGGCGGATCGAGGAAGATGATGTCGAACCTCCCGCTCTGCGTGCCGAGCGCGGCGAGCGAATCACCGCAGATGACCTGCGCGTTTTCTTCCAGATGGCACAGCGCGAGATTTTCGCGCACGAGCTTGACCGCGTCTGCACGCTTGTCAACAAAAAGCGCGCTTTTTGCCCCACGCGAGAGCGCCTCGATGCCGAGCTGCCCCGTGCCCGCAAAAAGATCGAGCACGCGCGCATCCTCCACGTCGAACTGGATACAATTAAAAATACTTTCCTTGACCTTGTCGGTCGTCGGGCGGGTCTCCATGCCCTTGAGCTCGCCCAGCCGCCGTCCGCGCGCCGAGCCTGTGATAACTCTCATGTTTATCCCTCCGCAGCGCCCAAAGCGGGCGCAATGAACTCGTTAGTTTCCATAATACGTGAATTTCCGTTTATTTTCAATAGAGTCCTTGACATTTTCCCGCATTTTACGCAAAATATTTTCTCTTGTTATTCTGCACCGCTTCGTATATAATGATATAGTCATATCATATCGACCAGGGAGAAAGGAGTATCTTCCATGATCAGGCTACAAACCGAAAAGGGCGAAGTCAGCATTTCCGACGCCGCCCTGTCCAATATCACCGGCGCCGCGGCCACGAGCTGCTTTGGCGTCAAGGGCATGGCCTACCGCTCGATGACCGACGGGCTCGTCCACCTGCTGCGCCGCGAGGCGATGAGCAAGGGCGTGCGCATCATTCCCCACGAAGAAGGGGACATTTCCATCGAGCTGCACATCGTTGTGGAGCACGGCGTGAACATCGCCGCCGTCTGCCGCTCCATCATCAATCAGGTGCGCTATATGGTCAGCGAAAACACCGGCGCAAGCATCCGCAGCATCGACGTTTGCGTCGACAGCATGAATCTCTAAAAACCGAGGAGGACATCATCCTATGCACGATACCATCAATGGTGCCATGTTCAAGGAGATGCTGCTCTTCGGCACCGTCTCCATCGCACAGGCACAGCAAGCCATCAATGATTTGAATGTATTCCCCGTTCCCGACGGCGACACGGGCACGAACATGAGTCTTACCATCCAGACCGCGGCGCAGGAGCTCAAGAAGATCGAGCCCGCGACGGTCGATCAGGCCGCCTCTGTCACGGCGTCCGCGCTGCTGCGCGGCGCGCGCGGCAACTCCGGCGTCATTCTGTCGCTTCTCTTCCGCGGCATCTCCAAGGAGCTCAAGGGCTGCAAGGAGGCCGACGGCGCGGCGTTTGCCGCCGCGCTTCAGGAGGGTGTCGCCGCGGCGTATAACGCCGTGATGAAGCCCGCCGAGGGCACGATCCTGACCGTTTCGCGCCTCGCTGCCGAGCGCGCCGTGAACGCGGCCGAGGAGCACAACAGCGTCGAGTACGTCATCGAGCAGGCCATCGCCCAGGGCGAGATCACGCTCGCGCAGACGACTGACATGAACCCCGTTCTCAAAAAGGCCGGCGTCGTCGACGCGGGCGGCAAGGGCTTCCTGCTGATTCTCGGCGGTATGCTCAGCGCCCTGCGCGGCGAGGAGCGCCCCGAGCTCACCGAAGAGAATGCACAGGAGAAGGCCGATTTTGCCATGCTCAACGAAGAGGACATCACCTTCACGTTCGACACCGTGTTCATCGTCCGCAAGAGCGGACGCAGCATTGAGCCGTTCCGCCGCTTCCTCGACGGCATCGGCGATTCGCTCGTCATCGGCGAGGACGACGAGGCTTTCAAAGTCCACGTTCACACCGACATTCCGGGCGAGGCGCTGACCGAGGCGCAGAAGTACGGCACGCTCGAGCTCGCGAAAATCGAGAACATGCGCACGCAGGCCCAGCAGCTCGCCGCCGGCGGCAAGGCCCAGTCCACCGACGACCTTGAGGCCATCGAGCAGGAGCTCGAAGCCGCCGAGCACGAAAATGCCGGTGAAGCCGAGCCCGAAAAGGACTTTGGCTTCCTCGCGGTCTGCGCGGGTGAGGGCCTTGCGAACGTCTTCACCGACCTTGGCGCCGACGGCGTCATCAGCGGCGGACAAACTATGAATCCCTCGACCGAGAGCATCCTCAAGGAGATCAAAAAGGTCCCCGCGCACACCGTTTTCGTGCTGCCGAACAACAAGAACATCATCATGGCCGCACAGCAGTGCATCGGCCTGACGGAGAAGACCGTCGTGGTCATCCCAACCGCCTCCATCCCGCAGGGCGTGAGCGCGATGATGGCCGTCGATCCCGACATGAGCGACGCAGACGCCATCGCCAAGGCGATGACGGACGCCGCGCAGTGCGTCTCCACCGCGCAGATCACCTACGCCGCGCGCAATTCCGATTTTGACGGCTTCGACATCCACGAGGGCGATTATCTGGCACTTCTGGACGGCAAGCTGCTCGGCACCGACCGCGACGTCTCCGCACTGCTCGACGGGCTCTCCGACGAGGCAGCGTCCCGCGAAGCGGAGTTCATCACCGTCTTCTACGGCGAGGATGTGAATGAAGAGGACGCGCACAAGGCGTGCGACGCCTTCACCCGCAAGTGCCCGGATGCCGAGGTCAATCTGATCTGCGGCGGCCAGCCGGTCTATTACTATATCATCTCGATCGAATGACCCAAGCACAGCAAAGCGGAGCAGGATTTCTCCTGCTCCGCTTTTTTCTGCCCGTCAGACGTTCATCTTCCGCCCGAGGAGCTTCATCAAGAGCTCTGCGTGGCGGTATTCGTCTTCGCTCATCGCCGCAAACAGCTTGCTGAGGCACAGGTCCAGCGTCTCCTCTCCCGCGCGGGCGTAATTGTAGCCCGCACAGGCCTCCGCATGGTAGAGGCTGCGCAGCAGCGCGCAGAGGTCGCACGTATCCGGCTGCTCCACGCACACGCGCGGGCAGTATGCCTTGCCGGTGATTAAGTAGATCGCGGCAGCCAGATCGCGCGCGTGGCGCTTCTCGTCCTCGCTCAGCGCGCGGAAGGCTCGCGCCATCTCGCGCCGCGGCGTGCACGAGGAGAGATACGCGTACACCTGCGCATCGCCAAGTTCCTCGCGCAGAAAGCCCTGCAGCACCTCGACCGATACGCTTGCCTCGCTGCCCATGCAGCAAGGGTCCGCCTCCGCGCCCGGGAGCGTGAGCTCGCTATCCTGTGCGCTCATCTGTGTGTTTGCATTGTCCGCCATCGGGTACGGGTCCTCCCCCGGCGCGACGCGCTTCCACACCTCGCGGCATGCTTCATAGTCGCAGGCGCAGGGCTTTTTTATTTCCGTCATGTTCTTCTTCCCCTTTCCGGAACGGTTCTCGTCTCTATCCTATGCGGGCATTTTTCAGGCGTGCAGAGCCGATATTCCCCTATTTCCCGCAGGGAAAAAGAAAATCTTGAAAATCGCACCTCTCTCGTTGATTTTTTCCATTTTTTCTGGTAAACTACATTTGTTTTGTATTTTTGTGCGTTTTGTTGCATTTGCAACTTTTCATTCTCTGCCATCCGGTCCATACTAAAGACAAGCAATGGCAGTTTCTGTAAGGAGGTCTTCTTTTCATGCTGGAACTGAAGCACATCACCTATACCGTCTCCACCCCTGAGGGAGAGCAGACGATCTTAAACGACATTTCCATCGACATTCCTGACCGCAAGCTCATCGTCTTCACCGGCCCTAACGGCGGCGGCAAGACGACGCTCGCCAAGGTCATCATGGGCCTTGTCACGCCGACGGGCGGCCAGATCCTCTTCAACGGTCAGGACATCACGCACCTTGGCATCACCGAGCGTGCGAAACTCGGCATCAGCTACGGCTTTCAGCAGCCGCCGCGCTTCAAGGGCATCACGGTGCGCAACCTTCTGACCATCGCCTCGGGCGATGCAAACCTCAGCAAGGACAAGTGCTGCAAGTACCTCACACAGGTAGGCCTCTGCGCCAACGACTATCTCGACCGCGAGGTCGACGTCTCCCTCTCCGGCGGCGAGGTCAAGCGCATCGAGATCGCAACGCTCCTTGCCCGCGGCAGCGAGCTGATGATCTTCGACGAGCCTGAGGCCGGCATCGACCTGTGGAGCTTCGCCCGCCTGACTGAGACGTTCGAGCAGCTGCGCCAGCGCGAGCTTGCGACGATGATCATCATCTCGCATCAGGAGCGCATCATCCAGCTCGCCGACGAGATCGTCGTCGTGGGCGGCGGCGAACTCAAGCACCGCGGCAGCACAGAAGAAATTTTCCCGCTCATCATGGCGGACACGCTGGGCTCCTGCCCGGTGCTGAACAAGTAAGGAGGTAATACACAATATGATCACCGAAATCGACGCTTCCCTGCTTGAAAAGATCGCCGACCTGACGGGCAAGCCCGTCGGTGCGTTCAACATTCGAAAGGACAGCGGATGCGAGGCGCGCCAGTCCACCGAGCACATCGCCATCGACCCGCAGCCCGAGGGTAAAAGCGGCATCATCATCCGCATCAAGGACGGTACGAAGGGCGAGCAGTGCCACATCCCCGTCATCATCAGCAAGAGCGGCGTGACCGAAATGGTCTACAACGACTTCTACGTCGGCGAAAACTGCGACGTCGACATCGTCGCAGGCTGCGGCATCCACAACTCCGGCTGCAACGAGAGCCGCCACGACGGCGTCCACACGTTCTACGTCTCCAAAAACTCCCACGTACGCTATGTGGAAAAGCACTACGGCGAGGGCGACGGCGAGGGTTCTCGCGTGATGAACCCCACCACGATCGTCTACCTTGACGAGGGCGCGAGCATCCAGATGGAGACCGTGCAGATCCGCGGCATCGACTCCACCGTGCGCAAGACGAAGATTGTCTGCGGCAAGGACGCCGAGGCCGTCATCACCGAGCGCCTTCTCACTCACGGCAAACAGCACGCCGAGAGCGACATGGAGATCGAGCTCAACGGCGAAGATGCGCGCGGCCGCGTCATCTCCCGCTCTGTCGCGCAGGATGAGTCCAAGCAGATCTTCCACCCCGTGGTCGTCGGCAACAGCAAGTGCTTCGGCCATGTGCAGTGCGACTCGATCATCATGGGCAAGGCTACGATCGAATCCATCCCCGCCATCACCGCGAATTCGACCGACGCGCAGCTCATCCACGAGGCTGCCATTGGCAAGATCGCAGGCGACCAGCTCTTAAAGCTCCAGACCCTTGGTCTCACCGAGGAGGAGGCCGAAGACACGATTCTCAAGGGCTTCCTCGCCTGAAAAATTTGATAGGAACCGACGAAAAAGCGCGGCGCCCGAGATCGGGCATCGCGCTTTTTCTGTTGCTGTGTTGGTTCAATCGGTGAAATCAGGATAACCGTCTTTGAGAGACTCATCGTAGATCGCACGCTCGCCGCCGATGAATTTGGGACGCGTCCGCGCGGCCAGCACAATGGCCTGACCGATGCGGTTCTGCTTCAAGCGAACGGGAACGGCGACCTTTTTGAGGTGCATGCCGATCAGCGTGCCGCCGATGTCAAGTCCGGCGTCGGCGTGTATCTCTTCGAGCGCCACGGGATGGCGGAACGCTTTGTACGCGGCCGTCGCAAACGAGCTGCCCGCCTTGGGCTGAGGCAGGACGTTGACGATCTCGCCGTTCGGCACAGCCTCGTGCTCCACGATCAGCGCGCGGTTCAAATGCTCGCAGCACTGGGCGGCAAGATACACGCCCATGGGCGAAAATACGCTGGAGAGCCCTCGGAAGATGGCGTCCGCCACCTCCGGCGTCGACCAGCTGCCGACCTGATGGCCCACGACCTCGCTCGTGCTGCAGCCGATGACGACGATCTGTCCGCGGCGCAGATGTGCGATCTCCGCAAGCTCGCGCGCCGCCTCTGCCGCCTCCTGCTCCGCCTGTTCCACCAGACGATGATTTTCTACCTCATGTACGATTCCCGCCATGATCTGACACCTCTTTAGAAATTTATTATGCCAGCTTCTCCGTCACCTTGGCGCGCTCAAGCACCGTGACCAGCAGCACGCCGACCACGAGGCCGACCGCACCCTGGAAGATGTTGCCGGGGATGCTTGCCGCAGCGGCAAGGCCCTTGCCCAGCAGGAGAGAAGCGTAGCCGAAATAGCCGAGCACCATGATGATCTCGCTCACAACGCCGCCGGCGATGCGGGAGGTCGCAGTGCGGCCCATCTTTTCATACATCAGCGCAGCGACCAGCGCCATCACGCCCTTGATGACCAGGGTGCCCGGAGCGTAGTGCGCATAGCCGAGGAAAATGTCTGCCAGCATCGAGCCGATGCCGCCCGCCGCAAAGCCATACCAGGGGCCCAGCAGCCAGCCGGACAGCAGCACGAAGCAGTCGCCCAGGTTCACATAGCCCTGCATCGGAGAGGGGATCTGCACGACCATCGTCGCCACGCAGACAAGCGCCGCAAGCAGTGCGGCAAGGACAAGCTTTCTGATCTTTTTATCGTTCATGATCGGGTGCTCCTTTGTTTTGGTTGTTGGCCGTATTATATCCCGTCCTGGTATTATTCATATAGTCAAAACAAAACAAATTATGCAGACCAGATTTGCCCTAAGCTGGAAAAAAGCGGCGCAGCCAGAGCTGCGCCGCACATTGGGAAGGATTTAGTCCTCCTTGGTCTCCTCGGCTTCGGAAGGCTCCTTGGGTTCCTCCGCAGCGGGCGCTTTCTCTTCCGCGTCCTTCTCGATGGTCACCTCGATGATGGGCTCCTGCGCCTTCTTGGCAGCGGCAGCCTCAGCCTTGGCGGCCTCGTAAGCGGCGAGCTTCTCCTGAGAGGCCTTGATGGCCGCGACGATATCGGCGACCGCTTCGGGCGCGTCACCCTCGAGCGTGGAGACATACCACTCGCCGATGGCGCGGTAGTTCTTGTCCATGCTGCGGCGCTCAGATGCCATCTCATACTCGGTCTTGGCCTTATCGGCAACGGCATTTGCCTTTTCACCGGCAACGGCCGCGACCTGCTGTGCCTTCTCAGTCGCCACGAACGCGACGTCCTGAACCTTCTTGCTGAAGTTATCGAAAAATGCCATAATACTTTCTCCTTTCAAACCGTGTCCTCGGGTTTGTTATTGACAGTATAAGCTACCGGGGCTTTCATTTCAATGGATAATTTACGACAAAAGTATAAATTTTTTGTGACAGCGTTCACTTTTTCTCGACCCAGCCCTGCGCGCAGCCGACGGCGCGCTTCCAGCCGCGGTACAGCTCCTCACACTCGTACTGCGCCCGCTCGGGGGTGAAGACGCGCTCGCTGCACCGGAGAGTGCTCAGCTCGTCCAAGTCCTTCCACACGCCCGCGGCCAGACCCGCGAGCGATGCCGCGCCAAACGCCGTCGTCTCGACCATCGCGGGCCGGTCGACCGGAATGCGCAGCAAATCCGCCTGAAACTGCATCATCAAATCGCTGACGCTCGCGCCGCCGTCGACACGCAGAAGGGAGATCTCGCAGCCGGCGTCCTGCCGCATGGCGGTCATCAGGTCGGTGACCTGATAGGCGATGGATTCGAGCACTGCGCGGGCGAAGTGCGCCTTCGTCGTGCCGCGCGTGATGCCCACGACGCAGCCGCGCGCATACATGTCCCAATACGGCGCACCGAGGCCCGTAAACGCGGGCACTAAGTAAATGCCGCCGCTGTCGGGAACGGATTCTGCCAGAATGTCGCACTCGTGCGAGGTCGAAATGACTTGCAACTCGTCGCGCAGCCATTGAATGGCCGAGCCCGCGTTGAAGACGCTGCCCTCGAGCGCGTAGGTCGTCTCGCCGTTTAAGCTCCAGCCCACCGTCGTCACCAGTCCCGCGCGCGAGCGCACCGGCGCGCCGCCGACGTTCATCAGCGTGAAGCAGCCCGTGCCGTAGGTGTTCTTCGCCTGTCCGCGCGTAAAGCAGCCCTGCCCGAACAGCGCCGCCTGCTGGTCACCCGCCGCGCCGCAGATTGGCACGCCCGCGAGCTCTTCGAGCCCTTCGATGCCCTCCGCCACCGTGCCGTAGACTTCAGAGTTGGACACGGGACGCGGCAGAATGTTCATCGGAATGTCCAGCAGCGCGCAGAGCTCTTCATCCCACGAAAGCGTGTGGATGTTGAAGAGCATCGTGCGGCTGGCGTTCGAGTAGTCCGTCACGTGGACCTTGCCGCCCGTCAGCCTCCAGATGAGCCATGTCTCCACCGTACCGAATAAAATTTCGCCGCGCTCGGCCCTTTCCCGCGCGCTGGGGACGTGGTCGAGCAGCCACTTGATCTTCGTCGCGGAAAAGTAGGCGTCGATGTGCAATCCCGTTTTCTCGGCCACAAGCTCGCTCACGCCGCGCTTTTCGCGAAGAGCATCCGCGATGTCCGCCGTGCGGCGGCACTGCCAGACGATGGCGTTGTGGATGGGCTCGCCCGTCGCGCGATCCCAAAGAATCGTCGTCTCGCGCTGGTTCGTGATGCCGATCGCCGCGACCGCGCGGCCAAGGCCCGATTCGCGCAAGGCCTGCGCGGCAACGGCGCGCTCGCTCTCCCAGATCTCGTTCGGGTCGTGCTCGACCCAGCCGGGATGCGGATAATACTGCCGAAACGGCCGCTGCGCGTGTCCGCCGACACTGCCATCGCGCCCGAACAGAATGGCGCGCGAGCTGGTCGTCCCTTGATCGAGCGCCAAAATATAACGCTGCATGAAGATACCCCCTTGTTCATTTGGACCGTCTTATGCTATACTAATGAATAAGATTATATCATGCAGGAGGGTTTTGCGCCATGGCTATTTGCAGGGAATTTTACTTCCCCTCGTCGGACGGCTCCTCGCGCATTCACGCGGCGGAGTGGATGCCCGAGAGCGGTGAGATCATCGGCGTTTTACAGATCGCGCACGGCGTGGCGGAATACGGCATGCGCTACGCGCCGTTTGCCGAATTCATGACCGAGCACGGCTTTGCCGTCGTGGCGAACGACCACCTCGGCCACGGCCTTTCCGCCGAGAAGGACGCCGACACGCTCTATTTTGGCCCGTGCGACGGCTGGAAGCATGTTGTGGACGACATGTACGCCCTGCGCTGCCGCACGAAGGAAAAATATCCCGATGTTCCCTATTTTCTCATGGGCCACTCGATGGGTTCGTTCCTGACGCGCACCTATCTCATCCGCTACCCCGGCACCGTTGACGCCGCCATCATCATGGGCACGGGGCACCAGTCCCCCGCGATCGTCGCGGGCGGGCGCGCCATCGCCAAGGCCGCGGGCAAGCGCCACGGCTTCAAGGCGCACTCTCCGCGCGTGGAGGCGCTGGCTTTCGGTGCTTACAACAAGGCGTTCGCGCCCAACCGCACGGAGGTCGACTGGCTCAGCACGAGCGACAACAATGTTGACGCCTACATTGCCGACCCCCTCTGCGGTCAGAAGGCGAGCATCGGCCTCTTCTACGAGATGCTCGGCGGCATCCGCTTCATCAGCACGCCGAAAAACATCGCGTCGATGAACCGCAACACGCCCATTCTCTTCATCTCCGGCGACAAGGACCCTGTCGGCGAGATGGGCAAGGGCGTCAAGCGCGCATACGAGGCCTTCCGCCGCGCCGGCGTGCGCGACGTGGAGCTGAAGCTCTACAAGGGCCTGCGGCACGAGATTCTGAACGAAGACTGCCGTGCCGTGGTCTATAACGACCTGTGGAGCTGGATCGAAAAACATTTATGAATAAAGTCAGGAAGGCGAACCGTCAGGCGGTTCGCCTTCTTTTACTTCGGAGCAACGTTCGCGGCGTCAAAGCGTCGATATCGTGCGTCGTGAGCAGGACGCGCGCGGTCAGGATGCCGTCAAGCGTGACGAGGAACACCGCCAGCGCCGCGGCCCACTCTGGAAGCAGTGCGGCATAGCCCTCCAGAACCGGCTGCACATACCGCACGGCGAGCATCGACAATATTCCCCAGCAGATGGAAAACGGCAGGCAGATGCGGCCGTTCACGTCGCATTTGGTCGAAGAATAGTCCCAAAACTGCACTTGAAACAGCCTTTCATAGCCCCAGTGCACGGCGTATTCTATCGCCGTCGCCGCGAGCATACCGAGCAAGATCTGCTCCCACGCGCCGGGGAGCTTTTCCGCCCCCAGCAATAAAATCGTGACCATTGCAAAGCCGTACACCGGACACAGCGGCAGGAACACGAAGCACCGCCGCAGCCGGTGGCTCGATCTCGTCGCTGCGGCGAAGAGCTTTTCCAAGCAATAGCCCAAAAAGCTGTAAGCAAACCAGTACCAGATATGATCCATTTCTTCCTCCGCGTCCGTTTTTTTCAGTATGGCCCGCGCAGATGGAAAAATGCGTGCCGCGCGCGTTGCAAAGCGCGGCGAATCATGGTAAAATGACAAAAAATCGACAGGAGAACACGACTATGCCTGATACCTGGGAAACTCTGGAACACGACTGCAAAAATTGCCGCGAATGCTCGCTGTGGGAGACGCGCACGAACGTCGTCTTCGGCGTCGGCAATCAGAATGCTGAAGTTTTATTCATCGGCGAAGGCCCCGGCGCGAACGAGGATGCGCAGGGCGTGCCATTCGTCGGCAGGGCCGGTCATCTGCTCGACGACATGCTCGAGATCATCGGCCTCAAGCGCGACGATGTGTATATCGCCAACATCGTCAAGTGCCGCCCGCCGGAAAACCGCGACCCGCTCGGCGTGGAGCAGGACGCCTGTATCGGGTATCTTCGCCGTCAGGTCGCGCTGCTGCGGCCCAAGATCATCGTCTGTCTCGGACGCATCGCGGCCATGCGCATCATCAAGCCCGACTTCAAGATCACGCGTGAGCACGGGCAGTGGTTCGAAAAGAATGGCTTTCAGATGATGGCCGTGTATCACCCCGCGGCACTGCTGCGCGATCCGCGCCGCAGGCCCGAGTCGTTTGAGGATTTCAAGGGCTTACAGCAGAAGATCAATGAGCTTTGCGAGCACACCCATGCCGTTTCCTAATGTAAACAACATGCTTTTCGGTGCTGTGCCCTGCCAAATTTCTACATAAATGGTGTTTTTTGGATAAAAATGCTATTGACGGTCATTTTTGTGTGTGCTATATTAATACCATCCTTTTTGAAAGGACTTGGAGCTTGAGTGATGAAGACTGTTGTAAGCAACGTTGCATATCGCTTTTACTATTACTCTTACTTTTACTTTAAGGACAAGGTAAGAGCGATTTGTGATGCCCGTAGCTGAAAGGTCTTTCGAACCAACACTTGAAGGTCACTTCAAAAAGAGTTGAGTCAAGGAACCCGCCGTATGGACCACAAGTCCTTACAGCGGGTTTTATTGTTATCAGCGAGAAATAAAAATTGGAGGAAAAAAAGCATGAACACCAAACGCATCATTTCTCTTGTTGCCTCTCTTGCCCTCGTTCTCAGCCTGAGCGTGGGTCTGACCGGCTGCGGCGATAAGGCCGCACAGGACGACAATCAGGGCAGCACCGACGGCGAAGGCACGAAGTACACCGTCGGCATCTGCCAGCTCGTGCAGCACGAGGCACTCGACGCTGCCACCCAGGGCTTCATCGACGCGCTGAATGAGGCGCTGCCCGGCCAGGTCGAATTCCAGAACAAGAACGCTTCCGGCGACAACGCCAACTGCTCCACCATCGTCAACGGCTTCGTTTCCGACGGCGTTGACCTCATCATGGCGAACGCCACCGGCGCGCTGACCGCCGCCGCTGCCGCCACGAGCGACATTCCCATCCTCGGCACTTCCATCACCGCTTACGGCGTCGCTCTTGATATTGACGACTTCAACGGCACTGTCGGCAGCAACATCTCCGGCACCTCCGACCTCGCTGACCTCCAGGCACAGGCCAACATGATCACCGAATGGTTCCCCGATGCCACGAAGGTCGGCCTGCTGTTCTGCTCCGCCGAGCCCAACTCCCGCTACCAGATCGGAGAGGTCGCCAAGTGCCTCTCCGATAAGGGCATTGAAACGAAGGAATTTGCCTTTACCGACACCAACGACGTCGCTTCCGTCACGCAGTCCGCTGCCGACTACTCCGACGTTGTCTACGTCCCCACCGATAACACCGCCGCCTCCAACACCGAGGCCATCGCAAACGTTCTCGTTCCCGCGGGCGTGCCTGCCATCTGCGGCGAAGAGGGCATCTGCAAGGGCTGCGGCGTCGCGACCCTCTCCATCAGCTACTATGACCTCGGCGTGACCACCGGTAAGATGGCCGCCAAGATCCTGACCGGCGAGGCCGACATCTCCGAGATGCCCATCGAGTTCACCGAGGCCACCCCGAAGTACAACGCCTCCATGTGCGAGACGCTCGGCATCGAGCCTCTCGATGGCTACACTGCCATCGAAGAGTAATCTGATCACATCCCCCCGCAGGCAGGGACGGGCTTAGCCCGTTCCTGCCTCAACAAGAGATAGGAGGAGAGAACCCATGAGTTTTCTTTCGTCGCTGATGAACGCCCTGCCCGGCGCTGCCGCACAGGGTCTCGCCTGGGGCATTATGGCCATCGGCGTTTACATCACCTTCCGCATTCTGGACGTGGCGGACCTGACCGTCGACGGCTCGCTGGCAACCGGCGGCGCTGTCTGCGTCATGCTGATCCGCGGCGGCTTCAATCCCTGGATTGCCCTGCTGTGCGCGATGCTCGCCGGTATGCTGGCAGGCCTCGTCACCGGTCTTTTCCACACGCGCTGCGGTATTCCGGCCATTCTCGCCGGTATCCTGACGCAGCTTGCGCTGTATTCGATCAATCTGCGCATCATGGACAGCAAGGCAAACCAGGCACTCAGCGTTGATAAATATCCGCTGCTGCTTTCGCAGCGCTATGTGCGCGAGCTCTCGATGAACAATCCCCTGCCGCTGCTGCTTCTCTTCACAGCCGCGGTCATCGCCATCCTGTACTGGTTCTTCGGCACGGAGAAGGGCAGCTCGCTGCGCGCGACCGGCGCAAACCCCCACATGGCGCGCGCACAGGGCATCAACACGAACTCGAATATCGTGCTTGGCCTGATGGTCTCGAACGGTCTTGTCGCCCTCTCCGGCGCGCTGCTGGCGCAGTATCAGGGCTCGAGCGACATCAACATGGGCCGCGGTGCCATCGTCATCGGCCTTGCCGCCGTCATCATCGGCGAGGTCATCTTCGGCAAGATCTTCACGAACTTCGGCCTCACGCTGCTGGCCGTTTCCATCGGCGCGATCATCTACTACATCGTGCTCCAGATCGTGCTGCAGCTCGGTCTGAACACCAACGACTTAAAGCTCATCACGGCGCTGATCGTGGCGGTCTTCCTCGCCATCCCCTACTGGAAGAGCAAGATGTTCCGCCGCAAGGTGCAGCCCCAGAGCGCAAAGAACGGAGGCAACGGCCATGCTTGAACTCAAGGAACTTTATAAGACCTTTAACCCCGGCACCATCAACGCCAAGACCGCGCTGAACGGCCTGAGTCTGACGCTGAACGACGGCGACTTCGTCACCGTCATCGGCGGCAACGGCGCGGGCAAGTCCACGATGCTCAACGCCACCGCCGGCACGTTCTTTGTCGACTCCGGCAAGGTCATCATCGACGGCGCTGACGTCACGAACCTGCCCGAGCACAAGCGCGCGGCATTCATCGGCCGCGTGTTCCAGGACCCGATGATGGGCACCGCCCCCTCGATGTGGATCGAAGAGAACCTCGCCCTCGCCGCCCGCCGCGGCCAGCGCCGCGGTCTTTCCTGGGGCGTGACGAAGGAGGAAAAGGAGCAGTACCGCGAGCTGCTCGGCGGTCTCGGCCTCGGCCTTGAGTCCCGCCTGACCACGAAGGTCTCGACGCTCTCCGGCGGCCAGCGCCAGGCGCTCACGCTGCTGATGGCAACGCTCAAGCGCCCCAAGCTGCTGCTGCTCGATGAGCACACCGCGGCACTCGACCCGAAGACCGCCGCCAAGGTCATGGAGCTCACCGACCGCATCGTGCGCGAGGGCCAGCTCACCACGCTGATGATCACGCACAACATGCGCGATGCCATTCAGTACGGCAACCGCCTCATCATGCTGCACGACGGCCACGTCATCCTCGACATTGCGGGCGAGGAGAAGAAGAAGCTGACCGTGCCCGATCTTCTTGAGCAGTTCACGAAGGCCAGCGGCGACGAGTTCGCCAACGACCGCGCGATCCTCTCCTAACGTTTTCTCTCTCCCCTATAAAGCACAAAAAGAGCTTGAACGCTTTGTTCAAGCTCTTTTCTTATCCTTTTTTACGCTTCCCGCAGCACGACCTCGACAATACCGACATCGTCGGTATCGGGGTAGAAGTTCACCTGCCACGGCTCAGTAAAGCCGGGGTCGACCTCCTCCTGCACAGATCGTACCATGTCGCGGATGCCGTCACGGTCCGCGGTGAAGTACGTGAAGCGCACGGCGATACGGCTGAGCGAACCCTCGCGCGCCGTCAGGCGCAGAAGGTCAGGCAGCGCCTCGGTGCTCGTCGCGGTGATAATGCCCGCCTGCTCCTCCGCCGTGCGGCGGTAGCCGAGGCGCACGTGCATCTCGTAATAGGCGCGCTCCTGCGTGTCGGTGTAGCTGATGTAGTCAAGAAGATACGCGCCCAGTGCCGTCTCCTCCTGCACCTCCTTACAGGCCTGCTCGGCCATGGCCGCGGCATCTTCCTCGCTGTAAATACGCACGACCCCTTCCTCGCTGTGCTCGCCAAGGAGCAGCAGCAATGCGTTGACGAGGTCCTGATAGCTGTCGGCGCGCAGGGTGTCCGCACCCTCGTTTTCCCAGTAGACCTCGCTGTGTGGCGTGGAGACGCTGTAGGAACGCTCAAGCACGACGTTGCCGCCGCAGCCCGAGAGCGTCAGGCAGAGCGCCAGCGAAAGCGGAATGAACTTTTTGCGCACGGCGCTCCCTCCTTTTGGGCGAAATCTCTCTTTCTCAGTAGCCAAGCGGCTCGTCGACGAGCACGACCTCGGTCTCGCAGCTGCGGATGGCCTCCCACAGCACGACAAGACCGCGGCAGATGCGCTGCGGGCTCTTGCAGTCGTAGCAGCGGTCGCCGTTCACGGCGCAGGGCGTCTTCACGCCGAGGCGCTGCGCGTTTTTCGGTGCAGCAATGTTGCGGGCGCGCCAGAGCGCTTCGTCATAGGTCGGCGCGATCTTGTTGCTGCCGACGACGAACCACACCCTCTTGTGGCCATAGAGCGACGAGGACACACGGTTGCCCGTCCCGTCGATGTTGATGATCTCGCCCGTTTCGGCAAGGCCGTTGGCCGAGAGCAGGTAGTTGTCGCACGTCGAGGCGTTTTTGAGCACCTCGGCAGCGTTCATGCCGTCGGGCACGTTCCAGTGGCTGAACATCTTGTTGTGCTTGCCAAGGCTTTCAAAAAGCCCCATCTGAGAGAGCGTCATGCTGCCGCCGAACGACACGCTCTCTCCGTCGATCTGCGCGTTCAGATAGTCCGCCGCTTCCTTCGCCGTCGCGAAGGCAGACACCTTGAAGCCGCGCTCTTTGAGATTCTTCTCCACCGTCGTAAGATCCATTCCTGCTTTCTCCTTGTATCCTGATATCCTTAGAGACCCTGCGGGTCGTATTCGCCAAAGCCCTCACCGAGCACCTCGCTCGCGTCACAGACGATGAAAAAGGCGTCGGGGTCGAGCTCCTTGATATAGCGCTTGATCGAAACCGCTTCCTTCTTGCGGATGGCGCAGAACAGCAGCGGACGCTCCGCGCCCGTGTAGCCGCCTCTGCCGTTCAGGAGCGTGACGCCCATGTCGCGCCGCAGCATCTCCTGCATGATCTTCTCATACTTGTCGCTGATGATGTAGGCGACCTTTGCCGTGTTCTGACCGTAGACGACCAGATCGAGCACCTTCGTCGTGATGTAGAGTGCCAGTGCACCGTAGAGCGCGTTGTTGAGGCTGTGGAACACCGCGGCGTAGATCAGAATGATCGTCAGGTCGATGCCGAGGCAGATGTTGCCGATTGACAGCCGTTCAACGTGCGACCGCACGATCCACGCGCCGAGCTCCGAGCCGCCCGTCGTCGTCTCCTCGCGGAATAAAAGTCCCGAGGCGATGCCGAGCGTCACGCCGCCGTACAGGCACGCAAGCAGCGGGTCCATAGGCGCAAATTCGTGGAGCGCCGCGATGACGTCGATCAAAATGGAGCTCAGCGTCATCGTGTAGATGGACTTGCACAAAAATGCGAAGCCGAATTTTTTAAGTCCCACGATAAAAAGCGGCACATTGAGCACGATGACCATCGTACCGACCGGCAGAATGGGTGCAAAAAAGTTAATGATCTGCGAAATACCCGTAAAGCCGCCGACCGTAAAGCCATTCGGTGCATAGAACCAATCGAACGACAAGGCATACAGCACGCAGGCAAGCGTGACAATGATATAGCTTTTCACCTGCTCGCGCAGTTTTTTATTTTTCATAAATTTTCTCCCCTCACATGTTTCTCTCAGGCTTCCGACGTCAAATCAGCGAGAGCTGCTTGTCGTCACTGTCCTCCGTCTTGAGCAGCGCGCCCGTCGCGGGAATGCTGCGGCCGCGGTAGCGGGCAAGGTCGGTGATGCCGGTCTCCTCCGGGAAGCGCACCGTGTCGAGCACGTACTTCTTTTTGAGCGTCAAAAGCGCGACGCCCTGCGTCGTGCGCGTCGTCTTCACACCAAGAAGCGCCGTGTTGACGATCAGCACGCGCGGCTCTGTCGAATAGACGGCGATCTCGCGGTCTTCCTTGAGATGCAACAGCGCCTTGAGCGGGCTTTTGTCGCTGTAGGCGCCGGTCAGGCGGCGGCGGTTCGAGGTCGTCCTGTAGGCCGACAGCTCGACCTTCGCGGCCTTGCCGTTTTCAAAGGAGAAGATCATATAGCCGCTGTAATCGCCGGGAAGCACCATGCCCATGACGCTCTCGCCCTCGTCCATGCCGAGCTTCGCGGGTAAGTAGTCACCCAGCTGGCTCGCCTTGCCGTCGGCAAAGTCGCTCGCGCGCGTCTTGTAGACCTGCGCCTTATCGGTGAAGAACATCAGCTCGGCGGCGTTGGAGCTCTCCACGCTCATGCTGAGCGCGTCGTCCTCCTTGAACTTCTGCTCGCCGGACATGCGCAGCGACTGCGGCGTGATCTTTTTAAAGTACCCGTGCTGCGACAAAAACAGCGTCACGGGATAGTCCTCGATGGCGTCCTCCTCGCTCTCGGCGTCCTCGGCATAGTCGTAGAGGATGCCGGTGCGGCGGGACTCGGCGTACTTTTTGCGCACATCCTCAAGCTCGGTCACGATGATCTTGCGGATGCGCGACGGGCGCGCGAGCGTATCCTCAAGGTCTTCGATCTCCGTCTCGAGCGATGCCGTCTCCTCCACGCGCTTCAGGATATATTCGCGGTTGATGTTGCGCAGCTTGATCTCGGCGACGTATTCCGCCTGGATCTGGTCGATGCCGAAGCCGATCATCAGGTTCGGCACGACGTCGGCCTCCTTTTCCGTCTCGCGGATGATCTTGATGGCCTTGTCGATGTCGAGCAGGATGCGTTTAAGGCCCTTTAAGAGGTGCAGCTTGTCCTGCCGCTTTTTGAGCACGAAGTACACGCGGCGCTTGACGCTCTCGGTGCGCCACGCGCACCACTCGTCTAAAAGCTCGCGCACGCCCATCACGCGCGGCATGCCGCCGATCAGGACGTTGAAGTTGCACGACGCCGTATCCTGCAGCGTCGTCGCCTTGAAGAGCTTCTGCATCAGCTTGTCGGGGTCGGCACCGCGCTTTAAGTCGATCGTCAGCTTGAGGCCGGAGAGGTCGGTCTCGTCACGCATGTCGGAAATTTCCTTGACCTTGCCCGCCTTGATGAGTTCGGCGACCTTGTCCATGATGGCCTCGGTCGTGGTGGTGTAGGGAATTTCATAAATTTCGATGAGATTTTCTTTTTTGTCGTAGCGCCAGCGGGCGCGCACCTTTACGCCGCCGCGGCCGGTGTTGTAAATGTCCTCAATGGCGCGCGGGTCGTACAATACCTCGCCGCCGGTCGGGAAGTCGGGCGCGAGCAGCGTCTCGCTGATGCGCACCTCAGGATTTTTCAAAAAGGCGATCGTCGTGTCGCAGACCTCGCCCAGGTTAAAGCCGCACAGCTGGCTCGCCATGCCGACCGCGATGCCCTGGTTGGCCGAGACCAGGATATTCGGGAACGTTGTTGGCAGCAGCGCCGGTTCTTTCATCGAGTTATCGTAGTTGTCGACAAAATCGACGGTGTCGGAGTCGATGTCGCGGAAGAGTTCGGCGCAGATGGGCGCGAGCTTCGCCTCGGTGTATCGGCTGGCCGCCCATGCCATGTCGCGCGAATAGACCTTGCCGAAGTTGCCCTTCGAGTCGACGAACGGGTGCAGCAGCGCGCCGTAGCCCTTGGAAAGGCGCACCATCGTGTCGTAGATCGCGGCGTCGCCATGGGGGTTTAAGCGCATCGTCTGTCCGACGATGTTCGCGCTCTTCGTGCGCGCGCCGGTGAGAAGCCCCATCTTGTACATCGTGTAAAGGAGCTTTCGGTGCGAGGGCTTGAAACCGTCGATCTCTGGAATGGCGCGCGAAACGATGACGGACATCGCGTAGGGCATGTAGTTCGTTTCCAGCGTCTCGGTGATATTCTGCTCCACCACATCCGCGTGGAGGCCCATGACGTTCGGGTCCGCGCGGCGGTGGGTCTGCTTGGGTGTTTTGTCGCTTTTCTTCATTCGGTTACCTCAAAATCGCTCCGACGGCAATATGGCCACCGGTCATACTATTTCTAATATATTCTATCACACTTTTTTTTGCTCTGCAACACCGCGGAGGAAGAGAAAATTGCCGCAAAACGCCATTTTTTCGCCAAAGGCGCACAAAACCGGCGCGGCAGCGCAAATTGACAAAATCGCGGCGCAGAGTGTACAATGCAGATACCCCAACAGGTATGGAGGTCAAACGATGAAACAGTGTATGGACGCCGACAATCTGCACCGCCGGCTCAAAAAGATCATCGGTCAGGTGCAGGCCATTGACCGCATGGTGGACGAGGACGTCCCCTGCGAGGATATTCTTGCGCAGATCAATGCGGCCAAATCCGCGCAGCACGGCTGCGGCAAGGTCGTGCTTGAGGGGCACATCAAACACTGCGTGCGTGACGGCATCGAGCACGGCGACGCGGACAAAACGATCGAGAACTTTACGAAGGCGGTCGAGCGCTTTTCGAACATGGGCTGAGCAGGAGATAAACCCTCTCACGCGCCCGTTTTCGGTAGAATTGCACGAAAGAAGAGAAGCAGTTTTGTGCTGCTTCTCTCTTTTTGCGGGCTTTATAACCTATACCCCCATATGTATAATAAGCCCATACCCCCTATGGTACAGAAAGGGGTCGCTTCCGTGAAACTGGCAATGGAAAAGCTGGAGCATTTTTTAGAGCTGGGCGGCACAAAAAAAAATATCACACTGCTCGTGATCTCCGGCATCGCGCTGATCGTCAGCATTTTTGATCTCGTCCCCTTGCCGTTCGACGCCTCGTGGGCCGCGATCATCCTCTGCGTCATCCCCATCATTTTAGAGGCCGTCATCGGCCTTGTCACGGCGTTCGACATCAAGGCAGACGTGCTCGTCTCGCTCGCGCTGATCGCGTCGGTCTGCATCGGCGAAGACTTCGCCGCGGGTGAGGTCGCGTTCATCATGCAGCTCGGCGGTCTTCTCGAAGAGCTGTCTGTCGCCCGCGCCCGCGCGGGCATCGAAAAGCTCGTCCACCTGACGCCGCAGACCGCGCGCGTCATCTTGGGCGGAGAGGAAACGGCCGTCCCCGCCGAGGCCGTCAAGGTCGGCGACCTGCTGCGCGTGCTGCCCGGCGAGACCATCCCCGTCGACGGAGAGATCGTATCGGGCCAGACATCTGTGAATCAGGCCGTTATGACGGGTGAATCGCTGCCGGTCGACAAGGGCGTCGGCGACGAGGTCTCCTCCGGCACGGTCAACCAGTTCGGCGCTTTCGAGATGAAGGCCACAAAGGTTGGCGAGGACAGCTCCATCCGGCGCATGATCCGCCTTGTCCAGTCCGCCGACGCGGACAAGGCCAAGATCGTCGGCCTTGCCGACCGCTGGGCGACGTGGATCGTCGTCATCGCCCTGACTGCCGCGGCGCTGACATGGACGATTTCCGGCGAGATCATCCGCGCGGTGACGATTCTGGTCGTCTTCTGCCCCTGCGCGCTTGTGCTGGCAACGCCGACTGCCATCATGGCCGCCATCGGCAAGGCACGAAGCGCAGCGAATCCTTTTTAAAAAGAGTGGATCGCAAAATTGCGATCCACCCTTTTTGATTTTCTTTTATTTTCTGCGCCAGACAGAGGGCATTAAGAGGACAAGCAGCGGCATGATCTCAAGACGGCCGAGCAGCATGATGGCGCTCATCGTGAGCTTGCTGATGCCGGAGAGGAAGCCGAAGTTGCACGTCGGTCCCACTGCGCCAAGGCCCGGGCCCACGTTGCTGATGGCCGTGAGCGAGGCGGTGAACGCCGCGGTAAAGTCGATGTTGTCAAGCGACAAAATCAGCGTGCCGAGCAGCATGATCGCGATATAGGCGAAGAAGAAGACCGAAACGGACGAGACGGTCTCCTCCGTCACGCGATGCCCGTCGAGCGTGATGGGGCGCACCTCGCGCGAGTGCATCACGCGCCGCAGATCACGCCGCAGCGACTTGCACAAAAGCACGATGCGCGAGGCCTTGACGCCGCCCGCCGTAGAGCCCGCGCAGCCGCCGAAAAACATCACCAGCACGAGGATACAGCGGCAGAACTGCGGCCAGAGGTCAAAATCCTCCGTGCAGTAGCCGGTCGTTGAAATGAGCGTTGTGACCTGAAAGGCCGCATTCTCGATGGCCGAGCCGATGTCGCGCCCCGTGCGCACGATCAGGTCCGCCGCGATCATCGCCGACGCGCCGACCACGACCAGCGAGTAAACGCGCAGCTCCTCGCTCTTGAGCGCCTCGCGGAAGCGGCGCGTCACGCAGAGGTAGAGGAGCGTAAAGTTCACGCTTGCGGCAAACATGAAGAAAATGAGGATCCAGTTGACAAGATGCGACTGATAATACGCGATGCTCGCATCCCGGATGGAAAAGCCGCCGGTAGAGATCGTCGTCAGCGCCGTGGTGATCGCATCGAACAGCGGGAGGCCCGCAATGCGCAGCAGCAGCGCCTCCGCCACGGTGAGCGCGATGTAGATGCGGTACAGGATGCGCGCCGTCTCACCCGTGCGGGGGCGGAGCTTTGTGCTGATGGGGCCGGGGGATTCTGCTTTCATCAGGTTCACGCTGCCTTCACTGAGCTTGGGCAGCAGCGCCAGCATGAGAACGAGGATACCCATGCCGCCCATCCACTGCGTGAGCGCGCGCCAGAATTGGATGCCCCGCGGCAGCGACGCAGGCGACGGGAAGATGGACGCGCCGGTCGTCGTCAGGCCGGAGACGGTCTCGAAAATGGCGTCGATAAAGCTGCAGCTGCCGCTGAAAAAATACGGCAGCGCGCCGAACACGCTCAGCGCGATCCAGCACAGTGCCACGCAGACAAAGCCGTCGCGCGTCTGGAGCCGCGCGTTGTCCGCGCGGATGAGCGAGAGCAGCACTCCCACGCCGCCGCAGATAAGCAGCGCGTACAAAAAGGCCCTCTGGTCAACACCACCGCCGAACACGCTCAGCAGCAGCGGCGGGATCATACAAAGCGCCTCGATACAGAGAATGACGCCCACGATTCTGAGAATAAGATTTTGGTTCATAATGAAACTTCCTTGCCGCAAGCAGCCGGCACATCAGCCGAGAATATCGTTGAGGTCCTGCAAAAAGAGCTTTTTCGCCACCACGATCACGCGGTCACCCGCATGGATCTGGGAATGGCCGTTCGGGATCTCCATCCGGCCGTTGTGCACGATGGCCGCAACGAGCAGGCCGTTTCGAAAATGCAGGTCGCTGAGCGGCCGGTCGAGAAAGTGCGTGGCACTCGTCGCGGTGAATTCGACCGCCTCGATCGCGCCGCCGAGGATATAGTGCAGGCTCTCCACCGCGCTGCCCTGCGAGTTGGCAAGGCCGCGGACGTAACTTGAGATCTGGCTTGCAATGATGGCCTTGGGCGAGATGACCGTGTCGAGGCCCGTGAGGTTCACGATGTCGAGATACCCCATGCGCGACATCTTCGGCACGACCTTCTTCACGCCGTAGCGCTTCGCCGTGAGCGCCATAAGGAGGTTTTCCTCATCGCGGTCCGTCACGGCGATGAACGCGTCGCAGTGGAAAATGCCCTCGGACTCGAGCAGGTCGTGATTCGTGCCGTCGCCGTGGATGACGGTGACTTTCGGCAGCTTTTCCGCGAGCGTGAGACATTTGGCCTCGTCCTTTTCCACGATCGTCACGTGCGTGCCGATGTCGGTGAGCACCCAGGCAAGGTACTGTGCGATGCGGCTGCCGCCAAGGATGCTCACGCGGCGGATGGGCGCCATGGCCCTGCCCATCGAGCGCAGCACGCGCGTCGTCTCCGCGGGCGTGCCGATGACGTACACGCGGTCGCCCGTCTGCGGGACGAACGAGCCGTTCGGCACGATGACCTCTTCCCCGCGCTTGGCCGCGCACATGAGGATGCTGTTGGGATTTTCGCGGTTGTAGTCGATGAGGGACTTGCCGACAAGGCTGTCGCCCTCTTCGGTCTGAAAGCCGATGAGCTCGACAAGTCCGCGGGCAAACGTCTCCACGCTGAACGCAGACGGCACGCGCAGAATGCGCGAAATTTCCTGCGCGGCGGCATTTTCGGGGTTGATGATCATATCAAGCCCGATCTCGCGGCGCAGGATCGGTGCATCGCGGAAATACTCGGGGTTGCGTACGCGGGCGACCGTGTGCTTCGCGCCGAGCTTTTTCGCCATCAGGCAGCAGATGAGGTTGACCTCGTCGTTTTCCGAAACGGCGATGAGAAGGTCCGCCTCGCGCACGCCCGCCTCCAAAAGGACGCTGGCGCTCGCGCCGTTGCCCTCCACACACATGACGTCGAGCATGGAGTCAACGTGGTCGAGCACGGCGCTGTTGCGGTCGATGACGACCAGATCGTGGTTTTCGCCCGTCATCTGCTCGGCGATGGCGTAGCCGACCTTACCGATACCGACAATGATGATTTTCATTTCTGTGTTTCTCCTAAATTCTCTTCGGCTTCCGCCGCGTGCTGCTTACGCAGCACCATCAAAACGCTGTTGAATTCCGCCCCCATGATCAGCATGACCGAGGCGAGATACAGCCACAAAAGCAATACGATCACCGCGCCGAGCGTGCCGTAAATGACGGAGTAGCGCGCGATGTTTTCAACATAATACGAAAAAAGGAATGACAATACGAGCCACATCACGAGCGAGAACACCGCGCCCGGCCAGATACGGTTCATCCGGTGCGACTCCTGCGCAAGGCCGTACATCATCGCGATGGGGAAGAATACGATGCCGCCGATGATAACAAAGCGCAGGCTCGACCACAGGCGGATAAAGCCGTCGCTCAGCGTGATATAGGCCGGCAGGTGGCTCGACACGTAGTTCAGCACCCGCCCGCCGACGACGGACAGTCCGATGGACAAAACGACCATTAAAATCAGGCTCAGCGTATAAAGCAGGAGCTTGAGCTGATAGCGCGCAAACTGCGTGGGCCGGTGCTCGCCGTAGGCCCGCCGGACAGAGCCCATCAGCGAGGCCGCCGCACGGTACGGGAAATAGATCGAAAAAACGAGCGAGAACCAGAGTAGGCGCGGGCTGGAGTCGCGTCCGACGTAAATAAGGTACTGCTCGATGATGTCAAGCGCCTCCTGCGGGATGAATGCGCGAATTTCATACAGAAAGCCGCTGATATCCACGGACATGATGCCGACTAAGTTGCTCAAAAAGATCAAAAGCGGGAAAAGCGCAAACAAAAGGTAGTATGTGAGCGCCGCACTGTCGCGGCCGACATGATGATCGAAGTACCGCCTGACCATCAGGTAGATGCCTTTCAAAAAGCGGTGCCGGTCAAGATACTGCTGCAAGGGCGATGCTCACCTCCTCAAAAGTCGATTTCTCTTCAATTTATGTAGTATAGCACAGTCCAATTCGAAAGGGAAGCAGAAACGCGTGCCATGACATACTTTTTACAGAAATAAAGCCGGAAAAGGGGTTGACAGCACGGGAAAATGTGCATAATATAGTGCCGATAAGTTCATACATCGTCCGGTAGGTAAGGCTACCACAAGGATACGGACTGCTGCCGCGGAGTAGTGGAGACACTATGAGAGGGTTTGAACAGGTTGCATCGAAAGCAAGGTGCCATCTAATGCAGTTTCACCGCCTCGTGATGCTAAAGCTTGAACGGTAAGGAAACTTCTCGCCAGGGGCGGGTGTTTCTTGATTGTCGCTCCCATAGCCGCGTCGCCGGACGCAGGATATGGGGGATTTTTTTATCGCAAAATTCACCTGAACACTTTGATTTGGCACTATCTTCAGAAAGGAGGAGTCGGTATGGTCGGCTTTGAAGAAATGCGCGACGAACTGCTGGAAAGAATCGAGGATCTGCTCAAGCGAAAACAATATACCGCGCTGCGCGACCTGCTTGCAGACCTGGAGCCCGCGGATATCGCCTCGCTTTTTGAAGATTTGGACGAGGACAGCATTCCCCTTTTGTTCCGGCTCCTTCCTAAAGAGCCCGCGGCGGAGGTGTTCGTCGAGCTCGATCCCGACGCGCAGGAGATGCTGATCCGCGGCTTTTCGAACACCGAGCTCAAAGAGGTCCTTGACGAGCTGTATCTGGACGATGCGGTCGACATCGTGGAGGAAATGCCCGCGAACGTCGTCAAGCGCATCTTAAAGCACGCGGACCCCGACACGCGCAAGAGCATCAATGAAATTCTCAAATACCCCGACGACAGCGCGGGCGCGCTGATGACGACGGAGTTTGTCGACTTAAAGCGCGATATGACCGTCGAGGACGCGCTCAAGCGTATCCGCCGCACCGGTACGGACAAAGAGACCATCAACGTCTGCTATGTCGTCGATCCGGCGCGCAAGCTGCAGGGCATCGTCTCGCTGCGAACGATCCTCCTCTCCGATGAGGACGACACCATCGACGAGATCATGGAGACGCACGTCATCTCTGTCTCCACGCTCGAGGATAAAGAGGACGTTGCGCAGACCTTCTCGAAGTACAACTTCATCGCCCTTCCGGTCGTCGACAAGGAAGACCGCCTCGTCGGCATCATCACGGTCGACGACGCCATCGACGTCATGGAAGAGGAGACGACCGAGGATATCGAAAAGATGGCGGCTATGCTGCCGACGGATAAGCCATACCTCAAGACGAGCGTCTGGGATACGTACAAGTCCCGTATCCCCTGGCTGTTGCTTCTGATGGTCTCGGCCACGTTCACCGGCCAGATCATCGCCCGCTTTGAAGACGCGCTCAGCGCGTTCGCCATTCTGACGGCTTATATCCCGATGCTGATGGACACGGGCGGCAACTGCGGCTCACAGGCGAGCGTCACGGTCATCCGCGGCATCTCGCTCGACGAGATCGAATTTTCCGACCTCTTCCGCGTCATCTGGAAGGAGATCCGCGTGGCGGTCGTCTGCGGCGCCACGCTTGCCGCAGCGAATTTCGTCAAGCTCATGCTCGTCGACAAGATGATCTTCGGCAATCCCATCACCATCACGGTCGCGCTCGTCATCTGCCTGACGCTCGTGGTCACAGTGTTCGCAGCCAAGGTCGTCGGCTGTACGCTGCCGCTGCTCGCCAAGAAGATCGGCTTCGACCCCGCGGTCATGGCATCGCCCTTCATCACGACGGTCGTGGACGCCATCTCGCTGATGATCTACTTCAACTTTGCCTCGCTTCTTCTCGGAATCTGATAAAAATACGAAAAACCCTTTTCAATCGCGCATGAACTGTGTTATGATGCAAGTTGTATGGCATTGTGCAACAGTAAAGGGCGGCTGTGCCACGCACAGCCGCCCTTCTTTTTGAGGAGGATCTTCATGGAAGAAAAACTCAGAGAATATGCAAAGCTGCTCATCGAAGTGGGCCTGAACGTTCAAAAAGGACAGACGCTCGTCATCTCCTGTCCCGTCGACTGCGCGTTCTTCGCGCGCCTGTGCGCCTCCGCCGCCTACGACGTCGGCTGCCGCGAGGTCGTGATGCGCTGGTCAGACGACTATTTGAGCCGCGAGCGCTTCCTGCGCGCGGACGATTCCGTCTTTGACTCGCTCCCGCTCGGACAGAAGGAATTTCTCAACGGCTACGCCGCCGAGGGCGCAGCGTATCTCAGCATCTCTGCTCGCGATCCCGAGGTGCTGCGCGGCGTGGACCCCGACCGCATCACGCGCGCAAATCGCTGCGATGACGAGGTCTCCGCCTTCTACGACGCAATGATGGCGAACGTGAATCCCTGGTGTGTCGCGTCCGTCCCCATTCCGAGCTGGGCGAAGAAAGTCTTCCCCGCTCTTCCCGAGCAGGAGGCGATGGACAAGCTCTGGGACGCGATCTTCACCTCCGTCCGCATCAGCGGCAAGGGTGACGCCGTCGCGCGCTGGCATGAGCATGTGGCGCTGCTCAAAAGCCGCATCGCAAAGCTCAACGATCTTCACTTCACCTCGCTCTATTACCAGAACTCCCTCGGCACGAGCCTCAACATCAAGCTCCCCGAGACGCACGTCTGGGCCGGCGGCGACAACACCAGCCGCGCAGGCTTTCCGTTCGTCGCCAACATGCCGACGGAGGAGGTCTTCACCGCCCCGCTCAGAGACGGCATTGACGGCGTCGTTTACGCAGCCCTGCCGCTCGTGCACAACGGCAACATCATTGAAAACTTCCACTTCGTCATCAAGGATGGCAAGATCGTCGAGGCACACGCGGAAAAGGGCGAGGACATCCTGCGCGCCGCCATCGCCGAGGATGAGGGCGCGTCGTATTTCGGCGAGGTCGCGCTCGTTCCCTACGACAGTCCCATTTCGAACCAGAAGATTCTCTTCTACAACACGCTCTTCGACGAAAACGCGGCCTGCCACCTCGCCTTCGGTGAGGCGTACCCCGAGTGCGTCAAGGGCGGCGAGGCCATGAGCAAGGAAGAGCGCAAGGCCGCGGGCCTGAATGATTCCAATACGCACGTCGATTTCATGGTCGGCACTGCTGACCTTTCCATCATCGGCACGACGAAAGACGGGCGCGAGATTCCCGTGTTCGTCAACGGCAACTTTGCCCTGTAAAAAATGATACTGCGGGCGCTTGCCCGCTCACAAAGGAGAAAAACCATGTCTATGAATTTTAACCGCCTTTCCACCGATGACAAAATTCTCATCATGGAGGGCGCGCAGGTGCTCGGCGACGTCGTCGCGGGTGAAGGCACGGCGTTCTGGTACAACAGTGTTTGCCGCGGCGAGATGCAGAGCGTGCGCATCGGCAAGCGCTGCAACATTCAGGACCTCGCCCTGATCCACAACAAGGTCACCATCGGCGACGATGTGTCCGTCGGCCACTGCGCCACCGTCCACGGCGCGACCATCGGCGACCGCGTGATCGTCGGCATGGGCGCGACGGTGCTCGACGGCGCTGTCATCGGCAACGACTGCATCATCGGCGCGGGCGCTCTTGTCACGGGCAAGATGAACGCGCCCGACGGCTCGATGATCCTCGGCACCCCGGCCAAGGTCGTGCGCGAGCTGACGGAGAAGGAAAAAGAGAGCATTCTGGCCAACGCCACGCTCTATCTTGAAAAAAGCAAGGAATACCGCGCCCACGCCGCCAAACAGGCGTAAGGCAAGCACAGGAGGAATACTCATATGAAGATCTTAGTCATCAACGGCGCAAACATGAACATGCTCGGCCGCCGCGAGCCGGACATCTACGGCAAGGAGGACTACGCCGCCCTCTGCGCCCGCATCTATGAGCACGCACAGAGCCGCGGTGTGGCCGTGGAGTGCTTCCAGTCCAACCACGAGGGCGCGATCATCGACGCCATTCAGGAGGCCGACACGGCGTTCGACGGCATCGTCATCAACCCCGGCGCTTACACGCATTACAGCTACGCCATCCACGATGCGCTCAAGGCCGTCAGCATCCCCGCCGTCGAGGTCCACATGTCCGACATCCAGAAGCGCGAGGAGTTCCGCCACCTGTCCGTCACCGCCCCCGCCTGCATCGCCCAGATCCGCGGACACGGGTTCGAGAGCTATACTATGGCGATCGATATGCTGGCAAAGCTCAATCCTGAGGAAAAATAAGGTTCCTGCGATAGCAGGAACACAATATTTTCCGCGCACAGCGCGGAGGGATATGCCGCCTGCGGGCGGCATAGTCAAAGGGGCCATTCTCTTTCGCAAAAGAGAATGGCCCCTTTGGAACCCCAAGAGAAAGGCTTTTGATTGGCAGTCTCGGGCTTGAATGACTTTTATGCCTCCGGAATGCAACTGCCTGCGCGCGGCGTTGCCGCGTTGGATGTTGCTATACGATTTGCCGCTGCTTCTATCATCCGCTGCCGCTCTGCTGATCTTGTAGGACTACAGCCTAATTTCCGTCTACCGCCAGTCTCCACAATGCGGCGAGCGCCAGCAATGCCGCATTCGGCAAGCAGTCTGCCGCCGAGGGAACGTCACACGCGCCTCACGATAGTAAGGCGCGGTTGAGAGTAGTAACGAGGTGGTAGGGGTTCATGGCGAAGCCATGTACACCGCACCTGATTCCGCAGGCTGCGCAGTTCTTCAAGATCGAGACTGCCAATGTCGGGGGTCGAGGGGCCCTCCCCTCGCGTTCTCTTGGGGGTTCAAGGGGGCCATTCTCTCACGTGAGAGAATGGTCCCCTTTGCCCGTTCCCCTGCACGGTGCAGGGAATAAAGACAAAGCGCCTTCGGCGCTGCTCCCCCTTCCGCGCCCGCCGGGTGCCCAAAACCGCGCTCGCGCGCTTATGTTGCAAGCGCGGAACCACGTTCCGCTTTAAAAAGCGGCAGGAACGCGCTGCATTCCCACCCCTCCTCCCAGCGGCGCAGGACACTTTCTCCGTCATTTACCTCGAAGGTAAAAACGACCGCATCCTCCGTCTGCGCGCTTACGCGGTAGGTAAGCGTCACCGCCGTCATCTGCCATGGGGCGGAGCGCGCCATCGCCGCGCGGCAGGTCTTTGCGGCATCTGGCAGCAATTTCTGCTCGCAGCGGGCAAAATAGGCATCAGCGAGTGCGCGGTAATAGCGGTCGAAGCGCTTCTCGCGCCGGCTCTCCCCTTTTGTCTGCGGCAGCGTCAAGCGGGCGGTCAGGACGGTGATGTCCTCCCACTGCCAGCTTTTTTCCTGGGCAAAATCTTCTCCCAGCGTCAAACGCGGATGCTCCTTCATGCGCTTCCTCCCCGTTTTTTCATTTGGGGCAGTCTATGCCGCTGCGGCCAAAGCGGTGCGGCGCGAGAAAATGCGGGCGCGGCACTTTACTAATTTTGCACTCTCTGCTAAACTATATGGGATATTTGCAGAAAGGAAGGCGACGGGCATGGACAGCTACGAAGCTCTCGCCGCGTCCTACGACGAGCTGACCGAGGACGTGGAATACGAAAAGCGCGCGGACTTTGTCGAAAAGCTCTTTCTGCGCGCAAAGCGTCCTGTCAAGTCGCTGCTCGACCTCGCCTGCGGCACGGGTACGATGACCGTGCTCTTCGCCCGACGCGGCTACACGGTCACGGGCGTCGACTATTCGCCCGAGATGCTCGCGCAGGCACAGCAGAAGCTCGCCGCGATCAATTCCCCGCCGCTGCTTTTGTGCCAGTCGATGCCGCAGCTCAAGTTGTTGGAAAAGGTCGACGCCGCCATTTGCTGCCTGGACAGCATCAACTATCTGACGCGTCCGCGCGACGTGCAGCGCACATTCAACCGCCTGCACGACACCATCGCCCCCGGCGGGTCGCTGGTGTTCGACATCCACGCCGTCTCGAAAATGGAAAAACTCGACGGCGAGGTGCTGCTCGACGAGCGCGAGGACGTGTTCTGCCTCTGGCGCACGCGCTACCGCAAAAACGTCAAAATGCTCGACTACGAGGTCGACCTCTTCCGCCTCCAGCCGGACGGCGCGTGGGAGCGCGACTTTGAAGAGCACCACCAGCGCGCCTACACGGTCGAAGAATTGACCGCGTGGCTCGAAGAGGCCGGTTTCACGGCCATCCGCACGCATGGCGAGCTCAAGCTGCGCCGCGCGAACGAGCGCGACGGCCGCATTTACTTCAGTTGTATCAGAAAGTGAGGAACCATATATGGAAGCACAGAAGGACTGTCTGGTCCGCGCCATCTCGAAAGATGGCTTTGTCAACGCTGTCGCGGTCTACACGCGCGGTCTGACCGAGCGCGCCCGCCAGATCCACCACACCTCCCCTGTCGCCACGGCGGCGCTTGGCCGCGCGCTCGCTGCCTGTTCGATGATGGGCAACGCACTCAAGGATAACGGCGCAAGCGTCACGATGCAGATCAAGGGCGACGGCCCGCTCGGCACCATCCTGACCGTTTCGGACTCTGAGGGCAATGTGCGCGGCTACGTGCAGAACCCCGCCGTCGATCTCGCCCTGCGCGAGGACGGCAAGCTGGACGTCGGCACCGCCGTCGGCCACAGCGGCACGCTGACGGTCATCAAGGACCTCAACATGCGCGAGCCCTACGTCGGCACGGTCGACCTGCTTGGCGGCGAGATCGCCGAGGACGTGGCCGCCTACTATGTCGAATCTGAGCAGGTGCCGTCGGCCTGCGGTCTGGGCGTTCTCATCGACCGCGACCGCAGCGTGCTCACCGCGGGCGGCTATCTCATCCAGCTCCTCCCCGGCGCGGGTGAGGACGTCATCACCAAGGTCGAGGGCGGCATCTACGCAGCTCCCAGCGTGACGAATCTCTTAAAGGAGAATTCTGATCCTGCGGTGCTGCTCAAAACGGTTCTGTCTGATTTTGACATGGAGATCCTCTCCGTCGATCCGATCGAATACCGCTGCTACTGCTCGCGCGAGCGCACGGAGCGCGCGCTGCTGTCGCTGGGGTCAAAGGAGCTTGAAAAGATCGTGGACGAGCAGGGCTCTGCTGAACTCACCTGCCAGTTCTGTGACAGGGTGCAGAACTTTACCAAAGAGGATCTGACCGCCATGATCGCCGATCTGAAAAAGCAGGGAAAGTAATGCATTTCCCTTTTCCAAAAATTTTTTGAAAAAATCAAAAAATAAGGTTGACACGGCAGGGGTTATTCTGTATAATAACTCTTGTCGTTCGCCGAAGCGATTATTTCGAGTGGGGAGCATAGCTCAGCTGGGAGAGCATCTGCCTTACAAGCAGAGGGTCACAGGTTCGAGCCCTGTTGTTCCCACCATAAATTCGGCCAGGTAGTTCAGCTGGTTAGAACGCCGGCCTGTCACGCCGGAGGTCGAGGGTTCGAACCCCTTCCTGGTCGCCATTCATCAGGCTGCAACAGCGGCTTGATATGCCTCGGTAGCTCAGTTGGTAGAGCAGCGGACTGAAAATCCGCGTGTCGCCAGTTCGATTCTGGCCTGAGGCACCATTTGCGGGCGTAGCTCATCTGGTAGAGCGCCACCTTGCCAAGGTGGAGGTAGCGAGTTCGAGCCTCGTCGCCCGCTCCACAAATGAAAAAGGAGCAAACATTTTGCTCCTTTTTCTATACGGTGACATAGCCAAGTGGTAAGGCAAGGGTCTGCAAAACCCTCATTCCCCAGTTCAAATCTGGGTGTCACCTCCAGAAGTTAGGATTTCAAACAGAAATGTTCGGAATCCTTTCTTTTTATATTAAATTAGTCGTATTTTTGTGTTTTTCAAATCCCGGCTTTCTCTGAAAATTGCCCGAAATCTCCGTTTAGGGGAAAGGGTCTGCTCTTTGGAGGATGCTATGAGAATGGTCAAAATGAAGCCGAAATCGATGGATTTGGAAACCGCGATGCAAAAATTCTTACTGGTCAAGGAATCACAGCACACAGGCGAAGAAACGATGAAGGACTACCGAAACTGCCTCGCTCGGTTCTTAGCCGACAGCCACAACAGCTTAGACTATCCCCTGCTCGAAAGCGATGTGCTGACATTTTTTGCCGCAGTCCCCGACACCTCCCCTGCCCGCTATAATAAACCGTTCCAGACCATCAACGCATTTCTGAATTGGGCGCTTGAGCAAGAGTTGATTGAGAAGAATCCCATCAAGGTTCACAAGCTCCATGAGCGGCGGGACGATGGAAATATCAAACCTCTCCCCGTGGACAAGCTGCAAGCCTTTCTTGCTTCACTGGACAAGTCTACCTATACCGGTCTCAGGGATTATGTGATTTGTATGCAGTGTTCATCAACGAGGGAATCCCGCAGACGGAGCGCCTGGCGAAACTCAACGCCATTGCCATCAGTCAGATGAAGGTGCTGACGGAGGATCACAGAATGCTGCAGTTCAATGAGGCGAAAGAAACAGAATCATAAAAATAAAAAATCCCGTGCAATAAATCGTCCTTTCCGTGCATTACACGGATGACAGGAGAAAAAAGCCCATGCTCAGTATGCTGATGACAACCGAATATGCGCCGGCAGAGGATCGCCGCGAACTGCAGCAGTTGCTGATCTGCATTGCCGGTGGTGACCGTGACGCTTTGGCGGAGCTGTATCAGCGCACGCGCGCGGCGGTGTACGGTCTTGCGCTTTCCTACCTCAAAAACGCGCAGGACGCGCAGGATCTCACACAGGATGTCTATGTGCAGGTGTGGGACTGCGCAGCGCAGTACCGCCCCACCGGCTCGCCGATGGGGTGGCTGCTGATGGTCTGCCGCAACCTCTGTCTGATGCGCCTGCGGCGCGAAGAACGCCATGCCGCACTCAGCGAGGAGGAATGGGACGCCATTCCCGCGCAGGAGTGCGGTTTGGATGCCGACGAGCGCGCACTGCTGCAAGGCGCGTTGGCAAGACTCGCTGATGAGGAGCGGCGCATTGTGCTGCTTCACGCGGTCACGGGCATGAAGCACCGGGAGATCGCGGCACTGCTGGAACTGCCGCTTCCCACCGTCCTGTCGAAATATCACAGGGCATTGAAAAAGATGCGAATTTTTCTGGAAGGAGACGACGCCCGATGACCAACGAAAAAATGGAGCAGAGACTGGCTGCGGCGCTTGAAAAGACCGCGCCAAACGATGCGAACGGCGTTCTCTCTCGCTGCGAAGAGCGGAAAGGAACGGTAATTCCCATGACAACAAAGAAAACGACGAAGAGAAGATGGACATCACTCATTGCCGCCTGCCTTGCGGTAATGCTGCTCGGCGGCGGGCTGTTCTACCAGCGGGCGAACGCGGTGGCCTCCGTGGTGTCGCTGGACGTGAACCCGAGCATCGAGCTGAAGGTGAATCGAAGCGAAAAGGTGCTCGTCTGCACGCCGCTCAACGAGGACGCGAAAGCTATCCTTGCGGATATGGGCAACGGCGCGGATCTCAAGGGCGCGAAGCTCGACGTGGCTGTGAACGCCATCGTGGGCAGCCTCGTGCGAAACGGCTACCTCAATAGCATTTCCTCCGCCATCATGATCTCGGTGGAGGACAAGGATACCGCTCGCGCGGAAAAACTCCAGCGCGAGCTGACGAGCACCGTGGACGGCGTTCTGCAAACAAGCGAATCGAGGGCGTCCGTCCTGACGCAGACGCTGACGCAGGACGCGGTCCTGGAGCAGCAGGCGCGGGAAAACAGCATTTCCACCGGAAAGGCGGCGCTGGTGAACCGCGTGCTTGCACTGAACCCTGCCCTGAAGTTTGACGCGCTGGCAAAGCTCTCGGTCGAAGAGCTCAAGGACCTCGCCGAAGCGGGCGCACCTGCCATGCCGATCGGCAAGGATGCAGCCCGTACCGCTGCGGAGGAGTATGCCGGAACGACGTCGGTGGATTCTGTTACGGCGGAGGTCGATCCCGAACTCGACGAATCCCCCGCACACTACGAAGTAGAGCTGCAAACGGCATGGGGCGAGTTTGAATATCTGGTGGACGCCTATACCGGCAAGGTGCTCAGCGGGCAGAAGGATTTATTGGCTGCCGTTTCCGCATCGAATGAAACGACGAAGCCCTCTGGTCAAAAGCCCGCGCCGTCCGGAACGGTGCAGGACATCGGCTATGCCAAGGCAAAGTCCATCGCCTTGGACCATGCGGGCGTGAGCGAGAGCAAGGCGTATGACATGGACATTGAGCTGGACGACGAGGACGGAACGCTCGTCTACGAAATCGAGTTCAAATCCGGCAATATGGAATATGACTACGAGATCGACGCGGCCTCCGGTGCGATCCTCAAGCACGAGGCGGAGCTGGACGACTGATACGATTATCAAGGATCGATTTAGAAAAATATCCGAATGGAAGCCGCCTGACAGAAGTTAGGATTTCAAACAGAAATGTTTGGAATCCTTTCTTTTTATATTAAATTAGTCGCATTTTTGTGTTTTTCAAATCCCGGTTTTCTCTGAAAATCGCCCGAAATCTCCGTTTAGGGGAAAGGGTCTGCATTTTTTGCTCTGTTTTCCCTTTGATTTTCCCTTTACAGCAAATCGATCAAGGCCTGTGCTGCTTGGCACAGGCCTTGTTTGTTTTCTTCAGAATACCGCCGTCAGCAGCATGTAGTAGCTGCAGGCGATGAGGACGGTGAGCAGAAACAGCGGCAGGAGCTTTTTGACCGTGGCGAAAAATGTGACGCCGAAATAGTCTGAGATGATCGCCGTGCAGATGTGCGTGGGACTCAGCTGGCTCGAGGCGAAGCTGACGTTCATCAGCAGCGTCAGCAGAAATGCGCCGCCGTCAGGAATCATGGTGTAGGCCAGCGGGATAAAGGCCGCTGCCGCGGCGCTTGAGCCCGCGACCAGCGTGCCGAACGCGTACAGAATCACAGGCACCAGAAATGCCGGAATGGGTAAATGCTCAAAATACGTCGGCAGCACATCGATCACGCCGCCAAGGATCAAAAGGTCCTTGAAGACATACGTCATCGTAATACCGAGCAGCGATTTCAGGTCAAAGCCCTTGACGACCGCATCGCGCACCTCCTGCACAGAGAATTTTTCGACCAGCGCGTTGACGGCCGCGACGACCGTCACGACGGCCCACGTCGGCAGCGAAAGCACGATGATCACCGCGATTGCCAGCAGCAGCGACCACAAGCTCCGCAAGAGCAGGCGTACGCACTCTTTCTTACTGCGCCCCGTCTCACCGACTGTGCGCGGCACGCGGCGCAGGTAAACAAGGTAGATTGCCAGAAGCGTCAGCAATGCCATCGGGATCATCCACACGAAAAAGGATGAAATGGAAATGCCGCTGATGCTGCACGCCACGAGGGCAAGGCCATCTATGGTCTGACCACGGGCCTTGGTGACAACTGGAAGAAGTTCATCCCCGAAAAGGACCGCGAGACGATCCAGCGCAACAACATCTACGCCCACACCTGCGCCGTCGGCGAGCCCATCGCCGAGGAGTGCACGCGCGCAATGATGTTTGTCATGCTCTGCCACTTCGGCTCCGGCCATACGGGCATCCGTCTTGAAACGCTCGCGCTGATCCGCGACATGCTCAACGCGGGCATCAGCCCCGTCGTCCCCAGCCACGGCTCCGTCGGCTATCTGACGCTCGAGGGCCACATCGGCATGGTGATGATCGGCGAGGGCAAGGCCACCTATCAGGGTGAAACGCTTGACGGCGCAGAGGCGCTCAAGCGCGCGGGACTCAAGCCCGTCGTGCTTTCTTCCAAAGAAGGCCTTATCCTGCTCTCCGGCACCACGTCCGTCACCGCGTTCGCGTCGCTTGCGATCTATGACGCGCAGACGCTCAGCTTGACGGCAGACATTGCGGGCTCTTTCACGCTCGAGGTGCTCAAGGGTACGCTGATGGCTATGGACGAGCGCCTGATGGCCGTGCGCCCGCACCCCGACCAGATCAACACCGCGGCCAACATCCGCGCCATTTTGAAGGACAGCCCCATGCTTGAGCGCTGCCGTGGCCACCGCGTGCAGGACGCGCTGTCCATCCGCTGCATGCCGCAGCTCCACGGCCCGGTCAAAAAGGCCGTCAAGGACGCGCAGGCGACGCTCGCCATCGAGCTCAACTCGTCCGTCGACAACCCGCTCATCTTCGATGAAGAGGACGGCGGCGCGGTCGCGCTGATGGGCTGCAACGCCGACGGCACCTATGCCGGTATGGCGTCCGACAACCTCTGCATCGCGATCACGGATCTGTGCAAAATGAGCAACAGCCGCATCGACCGCCTGCTCAACAGCTTGGTGAGCGAGCTGCCGGCGTTCCTCAACAAGAACGCCGACTTCAACAACGGTCTCATGATGATCCAGTACGCCTCCGCGGGTCTTCAGGGCGAGCTGCGTATCCTCGCGCACCCCGCCGTGGTCGACAATCTGACCACCTGCGCCAACCAGGAGGACTATGTCAACATGGGCTACAACGCCGCCAAGAAGGCCTATGACTCGATGCACCTCGCCAAGTATATCCTCGCCGCCGAGCTCATCTGCGACGGTCAGGCGCTCGACTGCTACGAGGACAAGCGCTGCGCCAAGGGCACGCAGGCTATCTACGACCTGCTCCGCAGCAAGGTGCCCGAGATGGACAACGACATGCCCCTCACGCCATATCTCGAGGCCGTCGCCCAGCAGATCATCGACCGCGCGTATATCCGAACCGTGGAAGCAAGCGTCGGCGCGCTGAAGTTCTAAAGGAGAATGCCATGATCGAGCACGAACACGTCCATGAGCACAGCCACGGGCACCCCCATGTGCACGGGCATGTCCATGACCCCGAGCAGACGAAAAAGATCAGCAACCGCCTTGCGCGCCATCGGGCACCTCGAATCTATCAAAAAGATGGTGGAGGACGACCGTGACTGCTCCGAGGTGCTGATCCAGCTCGCCGCGGTGGAGTCCGCCATCCGCTCGACCAGCCGCCAGATTTTGCGCAACCACATGGAGACCTGCGTCACCGCCGCCATCCAGCAAAATGACGAGGAGACGCTCTCCGAGCTTTACCGCGCGATCGACGAGCTTCTAAAATGACAAGTGAAAAAACGTCCGGCTGAATGTCAGCCGGACGTTTTTTATTGGAATGTTCTTCCTTTTGCATAGCGGGCAAAAATGCGCGCAAACTAAGCGCGGCAAACGCCAAAACAATTTTTTGGGAGGACAAATCTATGACCGATCATACCAATAACGGCTGCTCCTGCACGCCCAACACCTCTATTCGCTGCGCCGTGACCAACTGCGCCAACCACTGTAAGGACGCCCAGTACTGCGGTCTGAACGCCATCCAGGTCGGTACGCACGAGGCCAACCCCACCATGGACCAGTGCACCGACTGCCAGAGCTTCAAGAAGCAGTAATTTTTGCAGCCGCCCCTCAGGCGGCCGCTACATAGCATCAAAAAGGCGGTGACAGCATGACGGAAAAGGGCAAATACCGCGTCTGCGGCGCGCTCGCAGGCACGGTGAACGGCTTATTCGGCGGAGGCGGCGGCATCCCGCTCGCGTTTTTGCTGCGCTCGTGGGCAAAGCTCTCCGACAAGACGGCGCTTGCGACCTGCGTGGCTGTCATCTTCCCGTTCTGTCTTGTGTCGGTACTCGTGTACGCGTTCCGCGGCGCGCTGCCGCTCGGAGAGGCGCTCCCCTACCTTGTCGGCGGGCTTGCAGGCGGATGGATCGGCGGCAGGCTCTTCAAGGACGTGCCGAACACATGGCTCAAGCGCATTTTCGCGCTGTTTCTGCTCTATGGCGCGGTGAGGTACCTTCTGTGACGGACTGGCTCTTTCCCGCGCTCTGCGGGCTTTTGACGGGAATCCTCTCGTCCTGGGGCGTCGGCGGCGGGACACTGCTTCTTTTATGCATGACGCTCTTTTTCGGCGTGGAGCAGCGCACAGCGCAGGCCATCAACCTGCTCTATTTTCTGCCAACCGCGGGCATCTCGCTCTTCGCGCATCGCAAAAACGGATATCTCGACAAAGCCGTCCTGCGCGCGGCCATCCCGACCGGCACGCTCTGTGCGCTCGCCGCCGCGTTTTTGACGACAATGGTCGACAGCAGCGTCTTCCGCAAGCCGTTCGGGCTGTTCCTGCTCTACGCGGGGCTGTCGATCCTCTTTGAAAAGAAGAAAAACAGCAAAAAAGAAACGCCGTGACTTTCGTCATGGCGTTTTCGATTCTATTCAGATGCGCAGCGCCGTTTCCAGCGCGATATAGAGCTTGCCGAGGTCGTGGTTCGCGCCGCGAAGATTGGCGACATCGTAGCCGCTCTCCTCCAGCACGTCCCCCGCCTCGAGGAAGTTATAGAGCGATAAGCCGTAAAAACTGCACACCGCCTGCACACCGGCGAGCTCCATCTCCACGGCGAGACAGCCCTCGCTTCTTCGCTGCGCGACGAGGCCCGCGGTCTCGCGGATCATGGCGTCCGTCGTCCAAACCCGCCCCGTCACGTGCGGGACGCCCAGCTCGGTAAAGATGGCCGAGAGCTTCCGCGCGTTCTCGACCGTGATGTAGTCGGACGGCGCAGCGAAATAGTACGAGCAGCCCTCGCCGCGGCAACTCTCCGTCGGGACGATGAATTTGCCCCTCGTCGCCTCCCGATTCAAGCTCCCGCAGGAACCGAACATCACGAACTTCGACGCACCGACGATCCAGCTCGCCTCATAGCACTCCGATGCGGCAATCGCCGAGCCGATGCCCGAGAGGTAAAACGCGATGTCCTTTTCCTTGTAATTCATGCGGTAAATGGGGATATTCCCGTTGCACGCACCGATCAGGCCGATCTTTTCACTGGGAAAGGTGTCCAGCAGATGCTGATAGATCTTCTGCGAAAACAGAATCAGGCACGTTTCGATAAGGTGCTTCTGCTCGCCGTAAAAGTCCCGCAGGCTGATGACGGGTTCCGTCTTATCGTCAAAGCAGTCGGTGATCATCTTTTCAGCGCTGGTCCGTCAGTTTTTCGAGCGCGTCTTTTGCGGCCATCTGCTCGGCTTCCTTCTTGCTGCGGCCCGCGCCCTTGCCCACAGCGCCGCCGTTGAGCAGCACTTCAAAATAGAACGTCTTGTCATGGTCGGGGCCGCTCTCACCAAACAGGCGGTAAGAAAGCGTCTGGTTCGGCGTGCGCTGCACGAATTCCTGTAAAATGGTCTTATAGTCGCGGCGCTTTTCCTCGGCGACCTCCTCGCGCTCGGTATCGAGCAACACTCGGTGGATGAGCGCGCTGGCCGCGCTGATGCCGCCGTCAAGATACACCGCGGCAAACACCGCCTCGGTCGCGTCGGCCAGGATAGACGGACGCGTGCGGCCGCCGCAGCTCTCCTCGCCGTTGCCGAGCTTTAAGTATTTTCCAAGCTCCAGGCGCTGCGCGACCTCGTGCAGGCTGTCCTCGCACACGAGCAGCGCGCGGATGCGCGTCAGCTCCCCCTCCGGCGCGGTAGGATGCTTGGCAAACAGATACTCCGCCGTCACAAAGCCGAGCACGCTGTCACCCAGGAATTCCAGGCGCTCGTTGCTGAAAAAGTTTGCGCCGCGGTGCTCGTTGGCATACGAGCTGTGGCGCAGCGCCTCTTCGAGCAGCGCCAGATTTTTGAAATGATATTGCAGCTTTTCTTCCAAGGCCTGCATGGTTTTTCCTCCTGATAAAAGGACGCCCCGCGCAAAGCGGGGCGGCTTTTTTCTTCTTAACCGAGCTTCGTGCTCAGGTAGCGCACGCAGTCGCCCACCGTCTTGAGCGAGGTGAGCTCCTCCTCAGGGATCTCATCGAGCTCAAACTCTTCCTCCATGGCCATCACCAGTTCGACAAGATCCACGGAGTCGGCGCCAAGATCTTCCTCAAAAGAGCTGTCCATCGTGACCTCATCGGGGTCGAGCGCGAACTGCTCGACGATCAGCTTCTGCATCGTTTTGAAAATTTCTTCGGGGCTCATAAGTCTTATACTTCCTCTCACGGTTTTGGTTCTTCCAAATGATACGGCAAAGGCACTGTACTGTCAATACCCATTTTGCCGCTTTTTGGCATTCGCGTTATTCTGCCTTCTGTTCAATACGCATCTTGTCGATATTTTGCGCGATGTCGTCGATGATACCGCTGCGCGCGACCTCCATCGCCTGACGGACCGCATTGCAGATACCGACCTCACTCGCGCTGCCGTGCGCCTTGACGACCGGCTTCGAGATGCCGAGCAGCGCCGTACCGCCGACCTCGTTCGCGTCGAGCATTTTCTTGAAATCGCCGAGCTGTCCCTTGAGCAGCAGCGCCGCCAGCTTCGTGCCGGTGCTGTGCATCAGCATTTCCTTCAATTTGATGGAAAGAAGCTTGCCCGTGCCCTCGATGCTCTTGAGCATGATGTTGCCGCTGTAGCCGTCGGCGACGATGACGTCGCACTCACCGAGCATCGCTTCCTTGGCCTCAATGTTGCCGGTGAAGTTGAGATGCCCCGCCTCGCCCGCTTCCTTGAGCTTCTGATACGTTTCGCGGCGCAGCGTGTCGCCCTTGCTCTCCTCCGCGCCGATGTTCAAAAGACCGATGCGCGGATTTTCGACGCCGAGCACTTTCTGCGCGTAGTAGCTGCCAAGATACGCAAATTGCAGCAGGTATTCGACCGTGCACTCGGCGTTCGCGCCGCAGTCGATGAGTACCGCCTTGCCCTTGGCCGTCGGGATGGTCGGCGCGAGCGCCGCGCGGCGCAGGCCGCGGATGCGCTTGACGAGAAGCGTCGCGCCCGCGAGGAGCGCGCCCGTGCTGCCCGCGCTGACAAAGCCGTCCGCGTCGCCCGCGTGCAGCATATTGAGCCCCACGGTGAGGGACGAATCCTTCTTGTGCTTAAAGGCCGTCGCCGGATCGTCGCAGATCTCGACCACCTCGGTCGCGTTGGCGATCTCCATGCCCTTGGGGAGCTCCTTGCAGCCGCACTGCTGCAGGGCCTTCAAGATCTCTTCCGTTTTTCCGGTCAGGACGATGTCCACGCCGTACTTCTCCTGCGCCATCAGCGCGCCCTTGACGGGCGCGAGCGGGGCGAAATCGCCGCCCATGGCGTCGACGATGATCTTCACGGGGTTACTCTCCTTTCCTGTCACTCAGCACGTCCTCGCGCATCGCGTCGATCTTTTCAAGCGAGCGCGCGGCGAGCTGCGCATTTTTCACGCGCTTGCCGCCCTTGATGCGGTAGCCCAGCGGCGGCATGATACCAAAGTTCACGTTCATCGGCTGAAAGTCCGAGACCGTCGTATCGCTGATGTAAAGCCCCAGCGCCCCGATGGCCGTCTCGCGTGGGAAATCGACGGGCGGTTTGCCTTCGAGTCTTCTTGCCATCTCGATGCCCGCCAGAAAGCCCGAAGCCGCGGACTCGATATAGCCCTCCACGCCGGTCATCTGCCCGGCAAAGGCGATGCGGTCATCCGCGATCAGGCGATAGTAGCGGTCCAGCATCCCCGGCGAGCGGAGATAGGTGTTGCGGTGCATCACGCCGTAGCGCACAAACTCCGCATCATGCAGCGCGGGGATCATCGAAAACACGCGCTTCTGCTCGGGAAAGCGCAGATGCGTCTGGAAGCCGACAAGGTTATAGACGCTGCCCTGCGCGTTGTCGCGCCGCAGCTGGACGACGGCATAGGGCTCTTTCCCCGTCTTCGGGTCTCGCAGACCGCGCGGCTTGAGGGGGCCGTAGCAGAGCGTATCGTGTCCGCGGCGCGCCATGACCTCGACGGGCATGCAGCCCTCGAAGACGTTTTTATCCTCAAAGCCGTGTACGCTCGCTTCCTCGGCGGTCGTGAGCGCCTGCCAGAAGGCATCGTACTCCTCCTCCGTCATCGGGCAGTTGATGTAGTCCGCCGTCCCCTTGTCGTAGCGCGAGGCGAAAAACGCCGAATCCATGTCGACGCTCTCAAACGTCACGAGCGGCGCGGCGGCATCGAAAAAGTTCAGCGTGTGCCCGTCGCCGATCTTTTCGGCGATGGCGGCGGCGAGCGCGTCGCTCGTCAAGGGCCCCGAGGCGATGATGACGTTCCCCTCGGGGATGGCCGTCACCTCGCCGGGAATGACCGTGATATTGGGATGCGAACGGATCTTCTCTGTCACGAGCTTTGAAAAGCCGTAGCGGTCGACCGCCAGCGCTCCGCCCGCCTCCACGCGCGTCGCGTCCGCGCAGGCAAGAATCAGCGAATCGAGGCGGCGCAGCTCCTCTTTGAGAAGGCCGACCGCGTTTTCGATCTGGTCCGAGCGCAGCGAATTCGAGCAGCAAAGCTCGGCAAAATCCGCCGTGTGGTGCGCGGGGGTGGTCTTTTCGGGTTTCATTTCATGCAGCGTCACGGCGATGCCGCGCTGCGCGAGCTGCCAGGCAACCTCGCAGCCGGCAAGGCCGGCGCCGATCACAGTTACTTGCATCAGTTCTCTTCTTTCTCCGCGGTCTTTTTGGCCGCGGACTTGGCGGTCGTCTTCTTAGCGGCCGCCTTTTTCGTGGTCGCGGTCTTCTTTGCCGCCGTCTTTTTTGCGGGCTTTTCTGCACCATCCTCGGCTGCGGCCTTCTTTGTCGTTTTCTTCGCTGCGGCGGTCTTCGTCGCGGTCTTCTTGGTGCTCGCCGCTTTTGTGCTCGTTTTCTTTGCGGTGGTGCTCTTCTTAGCCGTCGTCTTCCTGGCGGCGGTCTTCTTTGCCGCGGTCTCCGCCGTATCGGCGGCTTCGGCGCTCTCCGCGCCCTCTTCCGCGGTCTCGATGGTCTTCTTTTTCACATAGCCGCGCTGGTCTTCCGGCACAAAGCGCGAACACGCGGGGTTGATGCAGTACGGGCGCTTAAAGCCCTTGCCCGCCTTTTTGAACATCGTCTGGCCGCACTCGGGGCAGTCGTCCTTCGTCGGCACATCCCAAGTCATGAAGTCGCACTTCTTCTCGGGATCGCTGCTGGTGGAGAATTCGCAGGCATAGTACGTGTACTGCTTGTTCGTCTTCTTGCTCACGCCAGTGCGCTTCATCATGCGCCCGCCGCACTTGGGGCAGCGGCCCGGCATTTCGATGACAAGGGGCTTGGTGAACGTGCACTCAGGGTAGCCCGGGCAGGCCAGGAAGCGGCCAAAGCGCCCGCTCTTGATGACCATGTTGCGGCCGCAGACGTCGCACTTCTCCTCGCTGACCTCATCGGGGACCTTGAGTCTCACGCCCTCAAGCGCCTTCTCGGCGTTTTCAAGGTCGCGCTCAAAGCCGCCGTAAAAGTCGCGGATGACGTCCTTCCACGCGGTCTTGCCCTCCTCGACGGTATCGAGCTTTTCCTCCATGCGGGCGGTGAACTTCATGTCCACGATGTCGGGGAAGCGCTCTTCCATCAGGCCCGTCACCACCTCGCCGAGCGGCGTAGGACGCAGGTATTTTCCGTCCTTGATGACGTATTCGCGGTCTAAGATCGTCGAGACCGTCGGCGCGTAGGTCGACGGGCGGCCGATGCCGTTCTGCTCCATCGCGCGGATGAGCGTCGCGTCCGTGTAGCGCGCGGGCGGCTGAGTGAAATGCTGGAGCGGTGTATATGCCTCGAGCGTCAAGCCCTGCCCCTCGACGAGCGGCGGCAGCGTGCCCTCTTTTTCCTCCTTGCTGTCGTCGTCGCGGGATTCCTCGTAAACGGCGGTGTAGCCGGAGAATTTCAAGTTGCTCGCGCTCGCGTGGAACTCGTGTCCGCCCGCCATGATCTGCGCGCTCACGCTGTCATACACGGCGTTCGCCATCTGGGAGGCCAAAAAGCGGCTCCAGATCAGGCGGTACAGACGATATTGCTCGCCCGTCAGATCGGCCTTGATCTGCTCAGGCGTCAGGTTGACGTTCGAGGGGCGGATGGCCTCGTGCGCGTCCTGCGCGCCGGCCTTGGCCTTGTAGTGGCGGGCGGTCTTGGGATAGTAGCTCTGCCCGTAGCGTCCCAGGATAAACGTCTTCGCTGCGGCGATGGCCTCTTCGGAGATGCGCAGCGAGTCGGTACGCATGTAGGTGATGAGACCCACCGTGCCCTCGCCCGTGATGTCCACGCCCTCATAGAGCTGCTGGGCGATGGCCATGGTGCGGCGCGGCGTCATGTTGAGCTTGCGCGAGGCCTCCTGCTGTAAGGTGGAAGTGGTGAACGGCAGCGACGGGGAGCGCTGCTTGTCCGTGCGCTTGATGTTCGTCACAGTAAAGGACTTGTCGCCGATGTCGGCAATGATGCCGTCCACCTGCTCGCCGGAGGCCGGCTCGACCTTTTTACCGTCCTTGCCGTAATAGTGCGCCTCAAAGGTCTTGTGCGTCGCCTCGTCGGTGAGGTCGGCGTCAAGTGTCCAGTATTCCTGCGCCTCGAAGGCCTGAATTTCCTTTTCGCGGTCGTCGACCATGCGCACAGCGACGGACTGCACGCGGCCCGCGGAGAGGCCGCGGCGGACCTTCTTCCACAGAAGCGGGCTCAGCTGATAGCCCACGATGCGGTCGAGCACGCGGCGCGCCTGCTGCGCGTCGACCAGGTCCTGGTCGATGGCGCGCGGCTCCTTGATGCTCTCGGAGACGACCTTTTTCGTGATCTCGTTGAAAGTCACGCGCTTGGCCTTTTCATCGTCCAGATTCAAAAGCGCTTTTAAGTGCCACGAGATGGCTTCGCCCTCGCGGTCCGGGTCCGTTGCAAGATACACGGTGTCGCTGCTCTTGGCGGCCTTCTTGAGCTCGCTGATGAGCTCCTCTTTTCCGCGGATGGGCTGATAGACAGGCTCGAAGTCGTGCTCGATATCAACGCCCAGCTTGCTTTTCGGCAGGTCGCGCAAATGGCCCATGCTGGCCTTGACCTCGTAGTCTTTGCCGAGATATTTTCCAATGGTTTTCGCCTTTGCCGGAGACTCGACGATCACCAGATGCTTTTTTGCCATGAATGTTATTCCTCCAGTAGTGTGACGGTCAAAGAAAAATGCTTGCCGCTGCCCTGCTCGACGTAGCCCTCAAGCTCCATCATCGTCAGCGCAGAAAGAACACGGCGCGTGGGGATCTGCGTCTTTTCGATCAGATCGTCCACCTGCAGCGCGCCGTCTTTCAGCGTGCGCAGAATGGCGATCTGGTCGTCGGTCAGCCCCGCGTCGTTGGTTTTCAAATTCAGTGTCGGCAGCGACAGTATTTCCTCCGCCGCGGCCTGCTTGGCGCGAGAAAGCTCCTCGCGCGCCTGATAGCCGAGCGTACGCGGAAGCTCCACACGCTCACCGAGTATTTTATGCGGATAGATGGCCTCGTACTCGCGCAGCACATCCCAGCTGTCGGTGATGAGGCCCGCCGCGCCGTCCGCGATCAAACGGTTGCAGCCGCGGCTGAGTGGCGCGTCGATCGGACCGGGAACGGCGAAAACATCGCGTCCCTGCTCAAGCGCGGTATTCGCCGTGATGAGCGCGCCGCTCTTTTCCGGCGCTTCGACCACGATGGTCGCGAGGCTCAAGCCGCTGATGATGCGGTTTCGCACGGGAAAATGCCACGCCTCGGCCGCCGTCCCGGGCGGATACTCGCTGATGAGCGCGCCCGAGGCCGCGATATCGCGGTACAGCCATTCATTCTCCGCGGGATAGACAATGTCCAGCCCGTTGCCGAGCACGGCGATGGTCTTTCCGCCCGCGCGCAGCGCGCCGCGGTGAGATGCGCTGTCCACGCCCGCCGCCGCGCCGGAGATCACGACCGCGCCCTGCTTGCACAGGCCGTAGGCGATCTTCTCCGCCGCTTCGATGCCGTAGGGCGAGGCCTTGCGCGTGCCGACCATGGCGACAGCGACCTCCTCGTCGATAACGGGGAGCTGGCCTTTGACATAAAGCAGGCACGGCGGCTCAAAGATATTGCGCAGGCGCATCGGATAGTCCGCGTCCTGCATCGTGAGAAGCCGCAGCCCCAGCCGCGAACACGCGCCGAGGATACGGTCGGCGTTTTCCAACGATTTTTCCGCGAGCAGTGCGATCTGCCGCGGCTCGATGCCCTCGACGAGGCGGTACTCGTCCTCGTCGGCATAGTAGACGTTCTCCGGCGTGCCGAAATAGTCGAGCAGCAGAAGCTTTGAGCGGTTTGTCAGTCCCTTGACCTCCGAGAGCCACACCCAGTATTTAAGGCCCGCCATGAAGAGCACCTCCTTGTTTGTTTCAGCGATACATCTCCCACAGAACGACCGTCGCCGCGATGGCCGCGTTGAGCGACTCGCAGCGCGGGCTCATGGGAATTTTGAGCGTTTTGGCGCACTCATCCAGCATTTGCTGCGACAGTCCGCGTCCCTCGCTGCCGATGGCGACAGCGGCTTTGGACAGGTTCGCGTCAGACAGAGGCACGGTGTCCTCGCGCAGTGCCGTGCCGTAGAGCGGGACGCCGCTTTTACTGAGCAGCGCGAAAAGCTCCTCCGGCGTGACGCTGTACGCCTCGCGGCGGAAGATCGCGCCCATCGTGGCGCGCGCCGTCTTGGGATTGAAGAGGTCGGCGCAGGCGTTGACTAAGAACACGCCGTCGCACTCAAACGCGTCCGCCGTGCGCAGGATGGTCCCCACGTTCCCGGGGTCCTGCACGCCGTCCAGCACGAGATAGTGCTTACCCGCAAGCGTTTCGGGCAGCTTCGTCTCGGGAAGCGCGACCGTAAACAGTGCGCCCTGCGGCGTCTCCATCGGGCTCACCGAGCGCATCAGGTCTTCGCTCACGCACACGGCGCGCACGGTATCGGGAAGCGTTGGAATGTCCACGCTGTCGGAGAACACCGCCGTTTGGACCGGCGCGCCCCACTTGAGCGCTTCGTCCAAGAGCTTTGTCCCGTCGCAGAGATATTCGCCGCTCTTTTTGCGGTAAGACCGGGAGGAAGCGAGCTTGCGCAGGTGCGTCATCAGCGGATTCTGCCGGCTCGTGATGGTTTCCACGTTCATTTTTCCTCTTCCCTCCCAGTTTCTTATTTAATATGTATCACACTATATTATCAACTGCCGCCCTTTGTCAAGCAAAAGAATCTTTTGCACCGTTTCACTTTTGCGCGGATCGGTGCGCCGCGGCTTTACAGTTCGCCCCCTTTTGTGGTACACTGAGTGTGAAATATCACGCAGCATGACTGCAAGGAGGTACCCCAAAATGGAATCTGCCAAATCGCGTTTTCTGCGCTATGTGACCTATTACACCACCTCGGATGAATTCACCGGCACCTCGCCCTCTACGGAGCGGCAGAAGGACCTCGGCCGCGCGCTGATGCAGGAGCTTGAAGCGCTGAAGCTCGAGGACGTCCACATGGACGACTGCGGCAATGTGCTTGCAACGCTCCCCGCGAGCGAGGGCGTGGACGCGCCCGTCATCGCGCTCATCGCGCACATGGACACCGCTCCCGACGCTTCGGGTGAAAACGTCAAGCCTCGCCTCGTGCGCTACGAGGGCGGCGAGCTGAAGCTCAATGACACTGTCTCCCTCACCGAGGCGCTCTGCCCCGGCCTTGAAAGCCATGTGGGCGAAGAGCTCATCGTCACCGACGGCACGACGCTCCTCGGCGCGGACGACAAGGCCGGCGTCGCCGAGATCATGGCCGCGGTCGAGACGATGATTGAGAAAAACGTCAAACACGGCGAAGTGCGCGTCATCTTCACGACCGACGAGGAGATCGGCAACGGCGTGGACGGGCTCGACGTGCAGGAGCTCGGCTGTGACTACGGCTACACCGTGGACGGCGGCCCGCTCGGTGAGATCGAATTTGAAAACTTCAACGCCGCGTCCGCCGTTCTGACGGTGCACGGCGTCGGCGTCCACCCCGGCAGCGCCAAAAATGTCATGATCAACGCCGCGACCGCAGCGATGGCCTTCCATGCGATGCTGCCTGAGGACGAAGTGCCGGAGAAAACCGACGGCTACGAGGGCTTTTTCCACCTGACCGAGATGAGCGGCAGCGTGACTGAGGCGACGCTGCGCTATATCATCCGCGACCACGACCGCGAGCGCTTTGAAGAGAAAAAGGCGCTCTTTGCCGACTGCGCCGCGCGCATCAACGAAATTTACGGCAACGGCACAGCCGAGGCCCAGATCAATGACAGCTACTACAACATGAAGGAGAAGATCCTCCCCCACTTCCACCTCATCGAGCGCGCGGAAAACGCCTTCCGCGCCAACGGCGTCGAGCCGCAGTGCGTACCCATCCGCGGCGGCACGGACGGCGCGCGCCTGTCCTGGGACGGGCTGCCCTGCCCCAACCTCTCCACCGGCGGCTACAATTACCACGGCGTGCGCGAGTGGATCCCCGCGGACAGCTTTGAGGCCATGACGAACGTGCTCGTCACGCTGACGGAGAGCTTTGCCGAATGAGGCAATCGTTATCGTAACAAAGAATTGGAGTGATTTTGTGATGAATCCTGTCGAAAAGCTCGCACTTTTGCGCGCGGAGATGAAAAAGCGCCACTTGGACGCCTACGTCGTCGTGACCGATGACTTTCACGCATCCGAATATGTCGGCGCGCACTTCAAGGCGCGCGAATTTCTCTCCGGCTTCACCGGCTCTGCCGGTACGCTCGTCGTGCTGCCGGACGCCGCCGCACTGTGGACGGATGGCCGCTACTTTTTGCAGGCCTCGCAGCAGTTAGAGGGCAGCGGTATTGAGCTCATGCGCATGGGCCAGCCCGGCGTGCCTGAGATCCCCGCGTTCCTGCGCGACCACGTTCCTGAAAACGGCTGGATCGGCTTCGACTCGCGCACGATCAGCAACGACTTCGCTCGTTCGATCGGCGAAAAGACGCGCGAAAAGCACATCCGCTTCGCGGGCGACGAGGACCTTGTCGACCTCGTGTGGGCGGACCGCCCCGCGCTCTCGTGTGAGCCGGTGTGGGAGCTGGACGTAAAGTATGCAGGCCTGACGCGCAGGGAAAAGCTCGAAATGGTGCGCGGCAAGATGAAGGAGATGGGCGCAAGCGTGTTCGTCATCCCCTCTCTCGACGAGGTCGCGTGGCTTTTGAACCTGCGCGGCAACGACGTGCTCTTCACGCCCGTGTTTCTCTCGTATCTGCTGCTTGAGCAGGACAAGGCCACGCTCTGCGTGCAGAGAGAGGCCGTGAGTGCAGAGATCGAAGCACATTTGAAATCTGACGGCGTAACGCTCGCTCCCTATGACGACATCTACCGTCTCGTCGCGGCGCTGCCCACGGGCACCCGCGTACTGCTCGACGGCGAGCGCGCCAACTACCGCATTCTGCAAAGCGTGCCGGAGAGCGCTGAAGTCCTCGACCGCACGAGCCCCATTCAGCTGATGAAGGCGATGAAAACGCCCGCGGAGCAGGAGAACGAGCGCCTTGCCCACATCAAGGACGGCGTGGCCGTCACGCGCTTCATCTACTGGCTCAAGCACACGATCGGCAAAGAGCCGATCACCGAGCTCAGCGCGTCGAAAAAGCTCGAATCTCTTCGCGCCGAGGGTGAGCACTATCTTGAGCAGAGCTTCGACCCCATCCTCGCCTACGGCGCGCACGGCGCGATCGTCCACTACGAGCCGACCGAGGAGACCGACATTCCCATGGAGCCGCGCGGCCTCTGTCTCGCCGACACGGGCGCGCAGTATTTGGAGGGCACGACCGACATCACCCGCACCGTCGCGCTGGGGCCGCTCACGGATGAGGAAAAGCGCGTCTATACACTTGTCCTGCTTGGGCATTTGCAGCTCGGCGCGGCCAAGTTCCTGCACGGCTGCATGGGCGAAAACCTTGACATGCTGGCCCGCACGCCGCTGTGGGAAGCGGGCCTCGACTTCAACCACGGCACGGGCCACGGCGTGGGCTTCGTCCTCGGCGTGCACGAAGGCCCCGAGCGCGTGCACTGGGATGTGAACCGCCAGAAGCGTCACTGCGTCATCGAAGAGGGCATGATCTTCTCGAACGAGCCGGGCATTTACCTTGCCGGCAAGTTTGGCGTGCGCATTGAGAACCTCGTCGTTGTACGCGAGGCTGAGGTCAATGAGTACGGCCGCTTCCTTGCGCTCGAACCGCTGACGCTCGTGCCGTATGACCGCGATGCGATCGATCTGTCGCTGCTCTCGTCGCGCGATGTGGAGCTTTTGAATGCTTATCACGCTAAGGTCTTTGCGGCGATCTCGCCGTATCTGAGTGGGGATGAGCTGGAGTGGCTCAAGGCGGCCACTGAGCCAGTGCAGTTCTGCTGAACATCATAAAAGGCAGCGCGATAGCGCGCTTCTATCCCTGCACCGTGCAGGGGCACGGAAAAAGGGGGCCATTCTCTCACGTGAGAGAATGGCCCCCTTTTGATCCCCCAAGAGAACGCAAGGGGCACTGCCCCTTGACCCCGACATTGGCAGATTGCAGCTTGAAGAGCTGCACGCGCTGCGCAATGTAAGTGCGGTGTACATGGCTTCGCCATGAACCCCTGCGATTCGGTTCATCCAGCAACCGCGCCTTACTCCGTGAGGCGCGTGTGACGGTAGACTGGCGGCAGACTGCCTGCAGGGCGGCATCGCTGCGCTCGCCGCATTACAATAAAAGCGACCGCGTGAGCGGTCGTTTTTATCGTTTGTCGGTGCGGCCGAGGAGGTAGTCGACGGAGGTTCCGTAGAGGTCGGCCAGTTTAATTAAAATTTGTGTTGGCACATCGTTTTCGCCAGTCTCATATTTGGAATAACCGGTCTGCGACATGCCCAGCAGCTTCGCAAGTGCAGCTTGCGTCATATCGTTGTCTTCCCGCAGGTCTCTCAATCTCGGATACATCATCTTCACCCCAGGAAAACTATAAAGCAAGCAACTTCTCAACTTGCATTTTAATCTGTTTCAGGTTATTATAATCCCAAGGAGGGATGAAAATGCCTGATTATGAAAAGATGTATCACCTGCTATTCAACGCGATCACCGACGCACTGACTCAACTGGAAGCACAGAATTACGGCGATGTTAAAGACGCCCTCATCTCCGCCCAACAAAAAGCCGAAGAAATCTATATTACAGCAGAGGACTAAAAAAGAAGCAAACCTGAACGCGGCGAACGCAGCAATGCCGCCTTGGCAGGCATCAGCAAGATCGTACAAATCCAAAGTAGACAGAAATTAGGCTGTACTTCTACAAGATGGGCAGAGCGGCAGCGGATAATAGGAGCAAGCCAAATTGTATCGCAGTAAAAAAACAGCAGACACCCGATTCCGCAGGCTGAGCAGCTCTTCAAGCCCAAACCTCGCAATGGCGGGGTCAAGGGGCAGAGTCCCTTGTGTTCTCTTGGGGGTCAAAGGGGGCCATTCTCTCACGTGAGAGAATGGCCCCCTTATCCCGTGCCTTTGGCACAAAAAAGAGCTCCCTCTGCCGAGAGAGCTCTTTTTCGTTATTTTTTAATACAGCTTTGCGCCGGCCGGAATGTGAGGATCAACCATCAGCAAATGGAGCTTTTCTTCGCCGTTTTCGTGATGCACGGCGGAGATCAGCATGCCGCAGGAGTCGATGCCCATCATCTTGCGCGGGGGCAGGTTGACGATGGCGATAGCGGTCTTGCCGACGAGCTCCTCGGGCTCGTAATACTCGTGGATGCCGGAGAGGATGATGCGATCCTCGCCCGTGCCGTCGTCGAGCACAAACTGCAGCAGCTTCTTGGACTTCTTCACCGCCTCGCACGCCTTGATCTTGACGGCGCGGAAGTCAGACTTGGAGAAGGTGTCAAAGTCGACCTGGTCAGCGAACAGCGGCTCGATCTCGACCTTGGAGAAGTCGATGATCTCCTCCTTCTTCACTTCGGCGGGAGCGGCTTCCGCCTTGTCGGCCTTCTTGGGCATGTCCAGCGGCTTCATCGTGGGGAAGAGGATGACGTCGCGGATGGAGTCGGTACCGCAGAGCATCATCGCGCAGCGGTCGATGCCGAAGCCCAGGCCGCCCGTCGGGGGCAGACCGTATTCGAGGGCCATGACGTAATCCTCGTCCATCATCTCGGCCTCGTCGTCGCCGTTGGCGCGCTTTTCGACCTGCGCCTTGAAGCGCTCGTACTGATCCATCGGGTCGTTGAGCTCAGTGAAAGCGTTGCCCATCTCGCAGCCGCAGACGAACATCTCGTAGCGCTCGGTGAGGTACGGGTCAGACGGGCTGCGCTTGGCAAGCGGGCTCACTTCGACGGGGTACATGGTGATGAACGTCGGCTGGACGAGGGTCTCCTCGACCTTCTGGTCGAAGGTCTCGTACAGGGCGTTGCCCCAGGTCTTGTCCACGCCGTCCATGTCGACGCCGACGCTCTTGGCGAGCGCGACGGCGGCCTCGGCGTCGCCCTCGATCGCCATAAAGTCCGCGCCGGTCACTTCCTTGACGGCGTCAGCCATCGTGACGCGCTTCCACGACGGGGTCAGGTCAATGTCCTTGCCGAGCCACTGGATCTGATAGGTGCCGAGGATCTCCTTCGCGGCACCGGAGAGGATGGCCTCGAGGATGTCCATCATGCCGTCGAGGTTCGTGTAGGCCTGATAGAGCTCGCAGGTGGTGAACTCGGGGTTATGCTTGGTGTCCATACCCTCGTTGCGGAAGATGCGGCCGACCTCGTACACGCGCTCCATGCCGCCAACGATCAGGCGCTTTAAGTGCAGCTCGGTGGCGATGCGCATGTACATGTCGATATCGAGGGTATTGTGGTGCGTGATGAAGGGGCGCGCGTTCGCGCCGCCCGCGATGGGGCTCAAAACCGGCGTCTCGACCTCCATAAAGCCGATGGAGTCGAGGTAGCGGCGCAGATACGCGACAAACTTCGAACGAATTTCGAAGTTGCGCTTGGACTCGGGGTTGATGATCAGGTCCACATAGCGCTGACGGTAGCGCGCTTCCTTATCGGTCAGGCCGTGGTACTTCTCCGGCAGGGGACGCAGAGACTTACTGAGCAGCGTGATCTTCTTGGCGCGCACGCTCATCTCGCCGCGCTGGGTGCGGAACACCTCGCCCTCGACGCCGACGATATCGCCGATGTCGTACTTCTTGAAGCGGTTGTACTCCTCCTCATCCATCTCGTCCTTGCGGGCGTAGAGCTGGATGCGGCCGGACTTGTCCTGCAAATCGCAAAAGCTGACCTTACCCATGCCGCGTTTGCTCATCAGGCGGCCCGCGACGCGGACCTCGCTGCCCTCAAGCGCGTCAAAGTTGTCCTTGATGTCCTGAGCATGGTGCGTCACGTCGAAGCGCGTCTCCTTGAAGGGATCGCGGCCCTCGGCGCGCAGCGCTGCGAGCTTTTCGCGGCGGACCTTCAGGATCTCGCTGAGGTCCTGCTCGGGAGCGTTGGTCTGGATATTTTCTTCAGCCATGATATTTCTTTACTCCTACTCTATATAATACAGCTTAACGTTCGATCTTGACGATGCGGTAGACGATGGTGCCGACAGGGGCCTCCACCATGACCTCGTCGCCCTCTTTTGCGCCCATGAGCGCCTTGCCGAAGGGGGAATCCTCGGAGATGGCACGGTGCATGGGGTCGGCCTCCTGCGAGCCGACGACCTTATACTCGGGCAGCTCGCGGCCGGACTTCACATCCTGCACGGTCACACGGCAGCCGATGCTGATGCCGTTCGTGCCCGCGTCGTTTTCGTCGACGATGACGGTGTGCAGCAGGATCTCCTCGACCTCAGCGATACGGGAGTACAGCTTGCCCTGCTCGTTTTTCGCTTCATCATATTCGCTGTTTTCGCTCAGGTCGCCGAAGCCGCGCGCCTCTTTGATGAGGTCCGCCACTTCCTTTTCACGCACGGTCTTGAGGTAGGTGAGCTCCTTTTGCAGCTCTTCCTTGCGCTCCGCGCTCATCTTGTACTCTTTTTTCATGTTCGCCATATTGAGATCGTTCCTTTCTTTCGCGCCCGCAAAATTGCGCGGCGCGCACACGAATACCATTTTAGCGAAATAATTATAGTGATTTTGCCCCGTGTTGTCAAGGTAAGTTTGCGTTTTCTCCCCCATCGGGCGGCATTTTCACATCTTTTACCCAAATTTCGTCCGCGCGGCGCGCAAGCGAGGCGTAGAGTGCGCAGATGAGCTGATCTTCATTCCAGATCATCGCTGCATCGCCCAGGTTTTCCGTCCCATAGGCGACAGAAACCGCACCGCTCCCCAGCGGCAGCACAAGGCCGTCGGGCAGCGGGAAATCGTCGAAGCAGACGCTCAGGTCGGCGGCGATCCTCTCGTCCGTCTGCAATGTATGGACACTCGCGCCGCAGTCCCAGCGCAGCGTGCGCGCAAGGCGCTCGCCATTCGGCGCGCAGAGTGCAAGATAGCGCACATCTTTAGAGAGTTCGCGCGCCGCCGCTTCGAGCGCCGCACTCTGCGAGGGTGCGCACAGCGCGATACGCGCCCGCTCCGGCGCAAGGCCGAGCCGCGCCATCGCGCGGCGGATGATCTCCGCCGCCTTTGCCATGCGCAGCGGCTGCTCGGGCGGCGGCAGGACACCACAGCGCGCAAATACCTCCGCATATGGATAATCCTTGGGAAACACGGCATAACTCACACGGCGCTTTTGCAGGTATTTTGCTGCGCGCTTGGCCGAAAGTGCAGCAAGCATTCCCTCGCCGCGCGATGCGTAGGCCGCGCCAAAGCGCACGCCGCAGAGCGTGCGCGCGCCGTTTTTCTCCCCCGTGTCCCGATAGCAGACCAATCCCTGCAAAATGACCCCTCCCCGCAAAAAAGCTCCCCGCCAGTATATGGCGGGGAGCTTGTGCATTATGCGGTTTACCAACCCTTGATATAGTCCGTGAGGTATTTGAGCGGGTTGATGATCTTTCCATTCTCGGTGATCTCAAAGTGCAGGTGCGGGCCGCTGCTCACGCCGGTCGTACCGGTAATGCCGACGACCTGACCCTGCGCGACATACGTGCCCACGCTGACCGAACGGGATGACAAATGCTGATACGTCGTCGTGTTGCCGCTGCCGTGGCTGACGACCACATAGTTGCCGCGGTACTTGTTGTAGGCCGAGATGATGACCGTGCCCGCCTTGGCGGCGACGGCCTGCGTCGTGTAGCCCACGCGGCCGATGTCAATGCCCGCGTGATTCGTCGACGCGCCCGCGATGCCCGTGTAGCGCGCGCCGAGCGGCGAGGTGACATACTTGCTCGAGCACGGCCAGATGTAGCCGCCATAGGTCACGGTGGTGTTGCCGTTCTTTTCGGCAAGCTCACGGGAAAGGCGCACGATCTCCGCCTGCTGGCGCTCCATCGCGGCGTCCTTTTCCGAAAGGACCTGCTTGTACTGCGCTTCGTTCGCCTTGAGCTCGGCAAGCACCTTTTCCGCCTCAGCGCGCTGGGTGTTCAGCTCGCTCTTTTTGGCGACGAGCGTCTCCTTGGCGCTCTGCTGCTCGGCAAGGGACGTTTCGAGCGAGGCCTTCTTCTGCTCGATCTGCTCGCGCAGGGCACGCAGATCGTCGATGACCTTCTGGTCGCTGTCCATGATCTCGCTGATGAAGTCCATGGCGCTCAGCAAGTCGGAAAAGCTCGCCGAGTCGAACAGCACCGACCAGTAGGACACCGTACCGCGCTCTTCCATCGAGCGCACACGCTCGCAGAACTTTTCGTACTGGCGCGCCTCTTCCTCTTCGTTCTCGCGGATCTCCTGCTCGGTCTGCGTGATCAGCGTCTCATACTCGCTGATGAGCGACTCAACGCCCTTGATCTCCGACTGAAGCAAGTTGATCTGCTTGTCGATATTCTCTTTCTGCGCAAGCGCGGCGCTCTTGTCATTCTGGATGGACTTGAGCTCCTTTTCAAGCTGCGACTTTTCCGAGTTCATGCCGCTGAGCTCGTCCTTGAGCTTGTCGATATCCGCCTGCGTGACGGCGGAGGCGTCCTGCACCAGGGAAAGCGGTGTCAGCTCCGTCAGCGTCAGCGACGCAACGACAGCCAGCACCAGGAGGATGCGTGCGATCTTTTTTCTGCTCATCGTCCGCCTCCCTCACACGTGCAGGAACTTGCGGATAGCCGTCAGGCTGCCACCCACACCGATCAGGATACCGGCGGCGGCAAAGATCGCAGCCACGGGCTGCCAGATCGACGTAAAGTCGACGATCGTCAACAGCTGCAGCCGGTCGGACATCGCAAGGCTCTTTGCGACCGATTCATACAGCAGCCACTGCAAGCCAAAGCCAAGCACCGCGCTGAGAAGGCCGATCATAAAGCCCTCGTACACGAACGGCCAGCGGATGAAGCCGTTCGTCGCGCCGACCATCTTCATAATGGCGATCTCGTCGCGGCGGTCGAATGTCGTGAGCTTGATGGTATTCGAGATGATGAAGACCGACACGAGCAGCAAAATGGCAATGAGCGCGATGCACACTACACTCGCAACATTTCGCAGCGTGATAAAGCCGCCCGCGATGTCTTCGTCCACGCGGACATTGGCAACGCCTTCGACATTGTCGAGGATATCCTGCGCAGTCTTGCCGGAAATGCTCAGATTGTCAACATAGACAGCGTAGCGGTCGCGCAAAATCTCGGGGTCAAGGTTCTGGAACATGTTGTCCCCCTCGTAACGCGCCTCAAAGGACTTCATCGCCTCTTCCTTGCTGATGAAGACACATTCTTTCACATTGTCACGCTGCTCGATGGCGCGGCCCACGGCCTTGGTCTGCGCATCGTCGCAGCTCTCGTCCACGAAGGCGAGAATTTCATACTCGCTCTCGAGCTGCTGGAGCTGCACCTGCGCATTGTACGCCACGAGCGAAAATGTACCCATGACGACAAGGCAGGCGACCGTAATGCCCACGGCCGCAAAGGACATGAATCCGTGCGAGAACATGTTGCGCATGCCCTCGCCGAAAAAGTAAGAAAAATCGTGTTTGCGCATAGCTTACCTCGCATTATAGCCGACGCCGTCGCCATCGCTCGTGATGACGCCCTGTTCGAGCGTGACGACGCGTTTTTTGAACTGATTGACAAGATCTTTCTCGTGCGTGACGACGACCATCGTCGTGCCGAGCTGGTTGATGCGCTCGAGCAGGCGCATGATCTCCAGCGAGCGCGCGGGGTCCAGGTTGCCCGTCGGCTCGTCGGCGATGATGGTGCTGGGGTTGTTGATGAGCGCACGCGCAATGGCCACGCGCTGCTGTTCGCCGCCGGAGAGCTCGTTGGGATAACGGTCGGTCTTTTCCTCAAGTCCGACGAGCTCAAGCACATAGGGGATGCGCTTTTTGATCTCGCGCGGCGAAGAACCGACGGCGCGCATGGCGAAGCCCAGGTTCTCGTAGACCGTTTTCTTCTCGATCAGGCGGAAGTCCTGGAAGATGACGCCGACGGAGCGGCGCAGCAGCGGGATCTGCCGCTCGGCAATGTTCGTCAGGCTGAAGCCGTTGACGGCGATCTGACCAGACGTCGGCACGATCTCGCCGGTGAGCAGCTTGATGATCGTCGACTTGCCGCTGCCGCTCGGGCCGACCAAAAAGACGAACTCCCCATCCTCGATGCGAAGCGAAATGCCCTTTAAGGCCGTCGTGCCGCTCTCGTATTCCTTTACTACATCGCTTAGGCGTATCATGCTCTTCCCTCAGTTTCCAGCAGGTTTTGACTCGATCCCGCAAATTTTCAGTCTTTATTATAGCGCGGCAAGTCCGCGATGGCAACAGGTAATTATGTAAACTTTCAACTTTTTTGCCGCAAAATGGCGAAAAAACAAGGGCTGTCCGAAGACAGCCCTTGTCAAATTCTTTTTCTTTACGCTTCGATGCCGCGGGAGGCAAGGTACTTTTTGACCATGAGCGCGACCTTGAAGGTGATGGCGTCGTCGAACTCGCGCAGGTCGAGGCCCGTGAGCTTCTTGATCTTCTCGAGACGGTAGACGAGCGTATTTCTGTGGACGAACAGCTTTCTCGCCGTTTCGGAGAGGATGAGGTTGTTCTCGAAGAACTTGTTGATCGTAAAGAGTGTCTCCTTGTCGAGCGCGTCGATGGGGTTCTTCTTGAAGACCTCCTGCAGGAACATTTCGCACAGTGTCGTCGGCAGCTGATAAATGAGGCGGCCGATGCCGAGGTTTTCATAGCTGATGATGTACTTCTCGGTGTCGAAGACCTTGCCGACCTCGATCGCCATCTGCGCTTCCTTATAGGACTTCGCGAGGTCGCGCAGGTGCGTCGCCACCGTGCCGATACCGACGACCACGGTGCTCTCACCGTTCACGCGCAGCGTCTCTTCGATCTGCGCGGCGGTCTTTTCAAGGTCGCTCATCTCCACATTGTCGCCAAGCTGCTGCACGAGCACCACATCGTCCTCGCCCATGGAAAGGACAAAGCTCGTCTGCCGGTCGGGGAAGATGTTCTGCACGGTCTCGACGGGGATAGCGTCGGCCTTTTCGTCCGTGCGGCGGACGACGAACACGCCGCGGTTGAGCTCGGCCTCGACGTGCAGCTCCTTGGCGCGGACGTAGATATCGCTTAAAAGAATGTTATCGGAGAGGATGCTCTTGACAAACGACGTCTTGTCGTGCTTTTCCTCGTAATAGCTCTTGGCGGTGTTGAGCGCGACGGTCGCCATGCTGCAGACGGTCGAGCTGAGCGCGTCCTCGCCGCGGGTGAAGGCCGCAAAGTCGAACTGACCGCCCCAGCCCTCGAGCGCCTTGAAGGTCTTGCCCTCGAGCGCGGTGCAGGCGCCCTCGGCCTCATTGATGGGCTGCACCAGATGCGGCCAGCGCTGGCCGATCTCCGGCAGGTCGGTGCAGGCGATGACCGTGCCCTCGGAGTCGATCACGCCAATGACCGTATCGGTCGTTTCCTTAAACTGTAAAACGATGTTCTGAAAAATCCTACCGGACATATTCCGTGCCTCCTTGATTTATTAGGGAGTTTGTGCATTCTGCCAACTTGATGGGACTATTATACTTTCTCCGTCTGACGATTGCAAGAACTTTTTTCTCTTTTCAACAATTTTTTTCTTCTTTTTTAGGCATTCCGTAAAGGAAGGACAAACGCTTACTTGTCCGCGCCCGCTTTTCCTTGGGCAAATTGCCCACTTTCCCGCAGGTTTTTGATCTCTTCCGCCGTGAGCAGGCGGTATTCGCCCTTGGAAAGCCCCTCGTCAAGCGTGAGTGAGCCCATGCTCAGCCGCTTTAAGTAAACGACCGGCTTTCCGCGCGAGGCCAGCATCCGCTTGATCTGGTGGAACTTGCCCTCGCGGATGGTGATGAGCGCCTCGCTCTGCGCGTCGCTCTTTAAAATCTCAAGCTTTGCCGGAAGGCATTCGAGCCCGTCGCCGAGCGTGATGCCCTGCTCGAAGGCTTTACAGTCAGCGTCGTCGAGCGCGCCGTCGGTGCGGGCGAAGTAGACCTTGTCGACATGCTTTTTCGGCGCGAGCAGGTCGTGCGCGAGCGCGCCGTCGTCGGTCAGAAGCAGCAGCCCCTCCGTGTCCTTATCGAGCCGCCCGACGGGGAAAAGGCCGATCTTGCGGTACTCGGGCGCAAGCAGGTCTAGCACCGTCTCCCCGCGTCCGTCCTCGGTCGCTGAGAGCACGCCCGCAGGCTTGTGGAGCATCACATACGTGTGCTCGCGATAAAAAAGCTCTTCGCCGTTCACGCTGATGCGCGCGGTCAAGGGGTCGCACTTGTCCTCCGCGCTGGCCGCGATGCGCCCGTCGACGAGCACGCGACCCTCGCGCACGAGGGTCTTGACCTCGCGGCGCGAATAGCGCCCGGTCGAGGCGATGATCTTGTCGAGTCTCTGCTGTGCCATGGTGGTTCCCGCCTTTCTGCATTCTGAAGTATCAGTGTAGCATACTTTTTCTTTCGGTGGAATAGCTTTTATCGAAAGGGTGTGGTCGCTTCATGTTCATCATCACCGCCAAGTGCTCCAAACGCCGCGTTGTAAAAATTCTGCTCATCTTCGCGCTGCTGCTCTCGCTCTTTCTGGCGCTGCGCGCGTGCCGGCATTCGTCTCCGCCGCCCGTCATCGCCGCCGGAACAAATGAAGAGCGCATTGCGTATCTTGCCTCCCTCGGCTGGGAGGTGAACGACCAGCCGATCGAAACGCTGAGCGTCACGCTGGGCGAAACGCTCGAAGAGCCGTATTTGAGCTACAACGACCTCCAGCGCTCGCAGGGCTTTGACCTCACACGCTATTGCGGGCAGACGCTCTCGCGTTACACCTATGTTGTGACCAACTATCCTGACGCCTCGCTCCCCTGTCAGGCCGACCTGTATGTCTGCGACGGCGCGCTCGCCGCGGGCGACATCGTCTGCACCGGCGAAAACGGCTTCATGGCGGGGCTCGCTTTCCCCGCCGGTTGACAGCGCTTTCTTCTCCCTCTCACAGCCCCCGTGCGGGGGCTTTTTCTTTTTGACTATTGCGCGCGGCTGTGGTATGATTTCGGTGAATTGATATAAAGGAATCATCCCATGGAATTTTACACCCTCGCCAGTTCGAGCGCCGGCAACGCCGCGCTCGTCTGTCACAACGATACCCACCTTCTCATCGACGCGGGCATCTCCTGCCGCCGCATCACACAGTCGCTCGCGGTGCTGAACCTCACGCTCGACGACCTCGACGGCATTCTCATCACGCACGAGCACATCGACCACGTCCGCGGACTTGTGACGCTCGCCAAAAAATGCCCCGCCCCGCTGTACGCGACGTTCGGCACCGCGGCGGCCATCCAATACCCCGAGCCGCGCCTGCGTGCCTTTGCCGCGGGCAAAGAGTTTACGATCAAGGACCTGCACGTCCGCTCGTTCCGCACGTCGCACGACGCGAAAGAAAGCGTCGGCTACCGCATCGAGAGCGACGCAGGCTCGCTCGCCGTGCTGACGGACACGGGCTTTGTCACCGATGAGGCGCACGATGCCGCCCTCGGCGCGGACATGCTGCTGCTCGAATCGAATCACGATGTCGTGATGCTCAAAAACGGCGGCTACCCCTATTATCTCAAGCAGCGCATCCTGAGCGAATATGGGCACCTGTCGAACGACGCCGCGGCGGAATTCGCCATCGAATGCGTCCGCGCGGGCACGAGCGACATTCTGCTCGCGCACCTGAGCGACGAGAACAACTCCCCCGAGCTTGCCGAATACACCGTCGGCCGCGCGCTGCAATCGAGCGGGCTGAGCGTCCGCCTTGCCGCCGCGCCGCGCGACACCATCAGCGAGGTACACGTATGCAGAAGATCACCGTCCTTTGCGTCGGAAAACTGAAGGAGGCCTTCTACGAGCAGGCCGTCAAGGAATACGAAAAGCGCCTTTCGCGCTGCTGCAAGTTAGAGCTTTTGGAGCTGCCCGAGCAGCGCCTCGGCGACGAGCCGAGCGAGGCGGAGATCCGTCAGGCGCTCAAAAAAGAGGCCGCACTCGTCGAGCAGAAGCTGTCCAAGGGCGGCGCGCTCATCGCCATGTGCATTGAGGGGCAGGAGATGAGCAGCGTAGCGCTTTCGCAGAAAATGCAGCAGCTCGCCGCGCGCGGCGCGTCGCAGCTGACGTTCCTCATCGGGTCGAGCTTTGGTCTTGACGAGGACTTGAAGAAAAAAGCCGACCTGCGGCTCTCGATGTCGCCGATGACATTTCCGCACCACTTAGCGCGCGTGATGCTGCTCGAGCAAATCTACCGCGCCTACCAGATCGAGGCCGGGACCAAATACCACAAATGACTCATCATCAATATAAAGGAGGACACCGCCCATGTCGGATGAAGTGAAGCTCACCTGGGGCAAGACAGAAAACGACCTTTTGCAGCGCTGGCCCAAATCCGCCGACGGCACGCCGGAGGAGCCCGCGCTTTTGACCGTCGCAATGGACACGAACGCCGAGACGGACATGCTCTGCGCCATGCTCCGCTCGTATGACATCCCCGTGCTGCGCAAGTACGAGGGCGAGGGCTCGTTCGGCAAGATCGTGCTCGGCATGCCCGGCAGCGGCACGTGGCTCTATGTGCCGTCCTCGATGCTCGAGGACGCGAAAAATCTGATCCGCCCCATTGATGAAATTCCGGAACAGGAGGACATGCAATGAATTACCGTCAGGAATATGAAAAGTGGCTCGCCTCCCCCGCGCTGAGCGAGGACGAGAGAAACGAGCTCAAGGCCATCGCAAACGACGAAAAGGAGATTGAAAACCGCTTCTACGGTCCGCTCGAATTCGGCACGGCCGGCCTTCGCGGCACGATGTACGTTGGCCTTCACAACATGAACCGCCACGTCATCCGCTGGGCGACGCAGGGCTTTGCCAACGTCATCCGCGCTGAGGGCGAAGAGGCCATGAAAAAGGGCGTCGCCATCTGCATGGACTGCCGCAACCACTCGATGGAGTTTGCACGCGCCGCGGCCTGCGTCATGGCGGGCAACGGCATCACCGTCAAGCTCTTTGAGTCCCTGCGCCCGACGCCTGAGCTCTCGTTCGCCGTGCGCGAATACGGCTGCGAGGCGGGCATCAACGTCACCGCGTCGCACAATCCCAAGGAGTACAACGGCTACAAGGTCTACTGGTCGGACGGCGCGCAGCTGCCGCCCCAGCACGCCGCGGCGATCGCCAGGGAGCTCGAGCACATCGACATTTTCACCGGCGTCACGTCGATGGACTTTGACGAAGCCGTCAACAAGGGCCTCATCACGATGCTCGGTGAGGACTGTGACAAGCGCTTCATGGCAAATGTCATGAGCATGGTCAACGACTATGAGACCGTCAAAAAGGTCGCCGACGACTTCAAGCTCGTCTACACCCCCTTCCACGGCTGCGGCCACAAGCTCGTGCCCGAGGCGCTGACGCGTCTTGGCATCAAGCACCTTTTATGCGTACCCGAGCAGATGGTCATCGACGGCAATTTCCCGACCGTCGTGTCCCCGAACCCCGAGAATCCCGAGGGCTTCTACCTCGCCATTGACCTCGCCAAGAAGAACGACGTCGACTTCATCCTCGGCACCGACCCCGACAGCGACCGCGTCGGTATCATGGTGCGCAACAAGCAGGGCGAGTTCGAGCCTGTCACCGGCAACCAGACGGGCGTGCTGCTGCTCGACTATCTGATCGGCGCGATGAAGCGCGCGGGCAAGCTGCCTGCGAATGCCGCCGCGCTCAAGACTATCGTCACGACCGAGATGGCGCGCGCCGTGGCGGAGGCGAACGGCCTCGACTGCTACGACACGTTCACGGGCTTTAAGTTCATGGCCGAGAAGATGAATGAGCTTGAGGGCGCGGGCAAAAACACCGTCATCTTCTCCTACGAGGAGAGCTACGGCTACATGATCGGCCACTACGTGCGCGACAAGGACGCAGTCACGGCCTCGCTGCTGCTCACCGAAATGGCCGCGTGGTACTACTCCCAGGGCATGACGCTCTTCGACGCGCTCAACGCGCTCTTTGAAAAGTACGGCTGGTACGGTGAAAAGACGCACAACCTCGTCATGCCGGGCTTAGATGGTGCGGAGAAGATGGCCGCTCTTATGAAGTCCCTGCGCGAGACGCCGCCGAGCGAGATCGCGGGCGTCAAGGTCGCGACGTACAAAGATTATTCGGATGGCACCGCGCGCGACGCCGCAAGCGGCGAGGTCACAAAGATCGCGCTCTCGGGCTCGAACGTGCTGCGCTTCGAGCTCTGCGACGGCACGCACATTGTCGTGCGCCCGAGCGGCACCGAGCCGAAGATCAAGGTCTACATCCTCACCAAGGGCGCGGATGCGCAAGAGCGCGACGCGAACCTTGTCAAATACTCCGCCTGGGTCAACACCCTCGCCTGATATTCCCCAATTCTACCAAAGCAGCAGAGGGCGGCGCGGATCACGCGCCGCCCTCATTCAATTTTAGCCGCACCGCGGCGAAAGGATGACGACACTTTATGGCTCTGCTCGCTCTCTACTGGTCCATTATGATCGCCTGCTACCTCCTGGCCTCGCGCCTGCGAAAGTACGCAGAAAAATTCAAATTTGTGGACAAGCTCATGTCGCTTCCCGTTTATGCGCTGGTGCTTTTGATGGGCCTGCGCATGGGCGCAGATGAGGAGGTCACGTCGAGCCTCGGCAGCATCGGCATTCAGGCGCTTTTTGTCACGGTGCTGACTGCTGCGGGCAGCATGCTCGGCGCGTTCGCCGTGCGAAAGCTGCTGCACATCGACCGCCACGCCCACCCCGCCGGTGCAGTCGTCAACGAAGCGGAGGCTGTGCACGAAAAGGCCGACGTCTCGGGCGCGAAAATGTCTTTTATCATCCTGCTGATGGTCGTTGTCGGGATGCTGCTCGGTGATCTTGTCATCCGCCGCGTGTGCACCGACCTACCCGCCTTTCAGTCCCGCTCGGGCGACTATCTTGTAGTCGGTCTGTGTATCATGCTGGGGCTCATCGGCTTTTCCATGGGGCTGGACGGCAGCATTGCCCGCATTCTGCGCAACGCGGGGCTCGGCGTCATTTTAGTCCCCATCTTCGCCGTGCTCGGCACGTTGCTCGGCGGCGCGGTCTATGCCGCGCTCTCACCCATGACGCTGCGCGAGGGACTGTCCATCAGCGCAGGCTTCGGCTGGTACACGATGGCCCCGAGCGTCATCGCAAGCGCGGGGCACACGATGGCGAGCGCGGTCTCGTTTCTGCACAATGTGCTGCGCGAGATGCTCGGTATCATTCTGCTGCCCGTCATCGCGGGCAAGATCGGCTATATCGAGGCCATCACCATCCCTGGCACCGCCTCGACTGACGTGTGCCTGCCGATCATCGAGCAGGTGTGCAACTCGGAAACGGTCGCCTACTCGTTCTGTACCGGCATGCTGATGTGCATCACCTCCGCAGCGCTGGTGCCGATCATCATCGGCGCGTAAAAAATCACCCCGCAATGCACGGAAGAAATCATAAAGGGGAGTTCTCTTGTGATAGAGGGCTCCCCTTTTCGCGTCTTTACACACGGTCAAGCAAGTGCGGTATCGGACGCTCACTGCACTGCCGGGCACTGCCGGCCTTCGTGGTCGATGGTATAGTCACAGGTGAGCAAGATCTTCGAAATCGGTACGATCTTATACCCCTCGGCGAGCAGGTAGTCGAGGATATCCGGCAGCGCCTCGGGCGTATGCTCGCCCGCATTGTGGAACAGCACAATCGACCCGCTCTGCACCTTGCCCGTCACACGCTTCGTGATCTCACCCGCCGAGATGCCCTTCCAGTCGAGGGAATCCCCACTGGCAGCACTTGGAAGCTCCTGTCGTGCCTCGCTTCATGGCCTCCGCTAACCGTCCTCTTTCCGCCTATTCATAGCCCACCGCCGAACATGCCCAGAATCAATTCCATATTAGTAAAGTGTGTTCACCAGACACACAGCAGGAAGTGCTGCCGCAGAACTGCGGCAGCACTTTTTTACATAATCAGGACTGCATTTTGCTCAAATCAGCCAAGCAGGAACATACCAGTTTTTCGGATCGACCGGGATCAGATCCGGCGGCATGCAGACCACTGCGCCGGTTCCGATCTTCGTTTTCAGATGCGCTGCTCCAGCCGAGATGCTATCAGCATCCGACTCTTTCTCAATAGGACTCAGCACGCTGAAATTCTTTGTGGCATCCTTTGGCGCAGAGTTTTTTTAATCTCTATCGGTGAAACGATACCATCCTGATAAATGATAAGGTCGATCTCCTTCTTATTGCTGTCGCGGTAGAAATACAGCGGCGGCTGGGATTTTCCCTGACTGAGGTAGCTCTTGTAGATCACAGATACCACCCATGTTTCAAAGAACGCGCCGTCCATAGCTCCCCGCTCTAACGTTTCTGCACTGGTCCATCTGGTAAGATGCGCGCAGAGCCCTGTGTCCAGAAAATACATTCTCGGAGCCTTGATCACTCGCTTCAAGGCGTTGTTGGAGTAGGGTGTACCCTATAAAAACAGTAAAAAAGTGTCCCAATGCAGCTGCTTTCCGTATTTTGGCACGTGCCAAATTGTTTGGCGGCTTCATTGGGACATATTAGTTTCAGATTGATTAAAAGGCGGTGGTTTTGTGAAAATCGGATATATTCGCGTCAGCACACAGGAGCAAAATACCATGCGGCAGGAGGTGTTGATGCAGGAGCTCGGTGTTGATGAGGTCTACATCGACCGCTTGAGCGGCAAGAACACCGACCGTCCGGAGCCGAAAAAGATGATGGACTACGTGCGCAAGGGCGACACCGTCATTGTCGAATCCATCAGCCGCTTTGCCCGCAACACACGAGACCTGCTGGTGCTGATAGAAAAGCTAACCGAAAAAGGCGTGGAGTTCGTCAGCAGGAAAGAGGCAATCGATACCACGACACCAACGGAAAAATTTATGCTGACCGTTTTCGGCGCTGTTGCAGAATTAGAGCGCGAGTATATTTTGCAGCGTCAGCGCGAAGGCATCGCCATCGCCAAAGCACAAGGGAAATACACCGGTCGCAAGCCGATTGAGCGAAGCAATTTTGATGCGGTGGAAAAACTCTGGCGTGCGGGTACCATCAGCGCAGCGGAAGCCATGCGTCGTCTGGATTTTCCAGGATTTTCAAGGGTTTCAAGATTTGCTAAAAAATAATACATTTTTACACAGCCTTCAACAGGGTGGTAAAGCCGTCCGGAATAACTTTCGGTCCTGGCTCATACATTCTCGAAGGAGGAAACCCTTATGATTATCAAAAACACTTATTCAACCGTTGACCCTATAGAGCGCTCTGCGCGTCAGGCGGCGATCTGCCGTCGCTGCCTTCTGCTGCTGGCTGCCCGCGCGCAGAGTTGAGGCCGATGGATGCCATTTATGCGCGTCAGTCCATCGATAAAAAGGGCAGCCTTTCGATCGAGGGACAGATCGAACTGTGCCGGAAGTTTACTGTGGACGATGCCCTTGTTTTTTCGGACAAGGGCTTTTCCGGCAAAAACACCAAGCGGCCTGCTTTCGGCGAGCTCATGGAGGCGGTGGAGGCGGGCCGCGTCAAAAAAATCGTCGTGTACCGGCTGGACCGCTTCAGCCGCTCCCTCGCGGATTTCAGCCAGATTTGGGAGCTTCTGCGTAAAAACGATGTCGAATTTCTGTCCGTCAACGAGCAGTTTGACACTTCTTCGCCGATGGGACGGGCCATGCTCAACATTGTGATGACCTTTGCCCAGCTTGAGCGTGAAACGACCGCGGAGCGTGTGCGCGACAACTACCATCACCGCGTTTCCCTCGGTGCATGGCCGGGTGGTCCCGCACCGTACGGGTATGCGCTTTCCAAAGCTGAGCTTGACGGGCGCAAGGTCTCATCTCTGATAGCCGATGAAAACGCAAAGACTGTTCTCCACATTTTTAAAGAATATGTCCGGTCTGAAACATCGCTGCGCGCCCTTGCCAAAACTCTGACTGAGCAGGGCATTCACGGCCCCAAGCGCGAGGCGTGGGATAACGTGACTCTGTCCCGTATTCTGCGGAACCCCGTCTACGTGCAGGCTGACGAAGCGGTCTACTGCTATTACCTTGCGCAGGGCATCCAGATCCGCCAGATGCCCGAAGTTTTTGACGGCGTCCATGGCTGTCTTCTGATTGGGAAACGCGACCGCAGCCGCGGCAAGTACACGAAAAAGGATGAGCAGATGCTCAGCCTGTCCACGCATGAGGGAATCATTCCGTCTTTCCTCTGGCTGCGTGTACAGGACAAGCTCTCCGGACAGATGCAGCTTCCACGCGCCAACGCGGGAAAATACTCCTGGTTGACTGGCCTCTTAAAATGTGGCAAGTGCGGCTATGCCGTCAAGGTCAACTACATAAAGTCGGAGCAACGCTGTAAGCTGGTCTGCTCCGGTCGGTCCAACTTCGGCAACTGTGATGAATCGATTGATGTAGATCTTAGAGAGCTGGAGGCCCATATTGCCAATGAGCTCCAGCACATTCTCGATGCCTGTCCCGCCGAGCTTCCCACAGTAGGCGAAGAACGCGCGCAGGCAGAAGCTGTTTTGGAAATCGAGCAGAAAATCGATCGTCTGGTGAACGCTCTCGCCGAGAGCAGCGATGTGGCGGTCGTGTATATCTCAAAAACGATTGAAAAACTGCACGCCGAGCGGGAACAGCTCTTACATACCGCCCCGCATTCTGCGTCTCAGATCCGGCGGTTGGATTTTTCTCATTCTGTTTTTGACGAGAAAAAATTGATCGCCGCCGAATTCATCGAGCGGATCGAACTCGACGGCAACCATGTCAACATTATTTGGAAGGCCTGATGGGGCTGCACAACTGCGTGCGCTTCATCGGGCTCTTTCATAGTCTGCACCAATTTTTTATCACGCTACAAACATCCGAATAAAGGGGCGTCATACAATTTGCGCTCCTTGCCACGAGCAACAAGAAAGAAGGATTTCAATGAAAAATCGCATTCTGTCCGTCCGCCTCTCAGAGGACGAACGTAATGATCAGAGAGGAGATGAACCGGCTGCGCCAGACGTTATCTTGATCCGCAATCAGTATCCAGACGCAGCAGCTTTGCACCGCGTTCTTGACTACGTGTGCCGCTCCGGAATGATAGGCGGATATGCCGTCGATCCAGTCTATGCGTTCCGTGAGTTTATGCTTGTTAAAAGCGCTTATCAGAATATCGATGGTCGGCAGCTGCTGCATTTTATTGTATCCTTTTCGACGACGGAGGCCTACCGTCTAAGTGCAGACGATATGCTTGCCTTAGGTTACGATATCTGCCATCTTTTCCCTGGGCACCAAGTCGTATATGCCCTGCACATGGACTCTGCGCACTGTCATCTGCATTTTGTCGTGAACTCGGTCTCCTTTGAAGACGGCAAAAAGCACTTCAGCGGATTCCATGATCTTTTCCCGGTCCGCGATTTTCTGCAAGAATGCTTTCCGCGTTCGAACATGCACATTTACCAGTCTTTCCCTGACTCCGATGTTAACCGCTTCGGATGCTCCGACGATGATGAATTGCTGCGGATCGATTAAAACTGCGAAAGAGTTGTAAGACTTTTCCTTGCCGCAGGAACCTTTTCAACATTTTCTGCAGCACAAGGCCAAATAGTCCTATTACACACTTTGAATTATGCCGGTTCGGCTGTATTGACAGTCCGCAGCAGGAATGCTACCATGAAATTAAAACTGGGCAAGAAAAGAGGCAAGCGAATGACATTGAATCAATTAAAAGTGGGGAATTCTGCCGTGATCACCACTGTTGGCGGAGATGGAGCCTTGCGCTGCCGCCTGCTGGACATGGGCTTGATCCCGCACACCCGCGTGACACTACAGAAGGTCGCGCCGATGGGTGATCCTATCGAGATCCGCGTGCGCGGCTACGAGCTAACGCTGCGCGTAGAGGAGGCTCAAAAAATCGAAGTGGAGGACGAGCCGAAATGATCTTTGCACTCGTCGGAAATCAGAACTGCGGGAAAACGACTCTTTTCAACGCCCTCACCGGATCCAATCAGCATGTCGGCAACTTTCCCGGTGTCACGGTAGACCAGAAGATGGGAGATATCATAGACGAAAAAAGCTGCTCCGTGGTGGATCTGCCCGGCATCTACTCCTTGCGGCCCTATACACAGGAGGAGATCGTCTCCCGTGACTTTATCCTCAACCAAAAGCCGAACGGCATCATCAACATTGTGGATGCCACCAACATTGAGCGGAATCTGTACCTGACACTTCAGCTGCTTGAGTTGCGGATACCTATGGTGCTGGCGCTGAACATGATGGATGAAGTGCGTTCCAACGGCGGTTCCATCGACGTGCAGAAGATGAGCGCCTCGCTCGGCATCCCTGTCGTACCGATCGCGGCCGCAAAGGGTGAGGGCGTGAGCGAGCTGGTGAATCAGGCGATCGCTGTGGCTCGAAGCAGAACTCTGCCAAAGGTGACGGACTTCTGCGCGGATGATTCTGCCGTTCACCGCTGCATCCACGCCGTTACGCATCTGATCGCCGACCACGCCGACCGCATCGGTGTGCCGGCTCGCTTCTGCGCAGCAAAGCTGATCGAAGGCGGCGATGACCTTGCCAACCGTCTGGCACTTGATCAAAACGAGCGCGAGTTGCTTGAGCATTGCATCGTGCAGATGGAGAGTGAGGCAGGACTTGATCGCAACGCGGCGCTTGCTGATATGCGCTACACCTTCATTGAAGGCGTGGTGGCATCATCTGTGGTGAAATGCCATGAAAGTCGGGAGCACGCCCGCTCCATGAAGATCGACAGAATTCTCACCGGTCGCTACACAGCCATTCCGACGTTTCTGCTTGTCATGCTGCTGATTTTCTATCTCACCTTCAATGTTATTGGTCAGCGTCTGTCCGACTGGCTGCAAGGCGGGATCGATGGCCTTACCTTTCTTGTAGACCAAGCTTTGACTGCCTATGAGATCAATCCTGTGGTACACAGCTTGATTATTGACGGCATTTTTTCCGGTGTTGGCAGTGTGCTGGTGTTCCTGCCCATCATTGTGACGCTTTTTTTCTTCCTCTCTATCTTGGAAGATACCGGCTACATGGCCCGCGTCGCCTTTGTAATGGACAAGCCTCTGCGAAAGATCGGTTTGTCCGGCCGCAGCATCGTCCCTATGCTCATCGGCTTCGGCTGTTCTGTGCCGGCAATTATGGCAACGCGCACGGTGTCGAGTGACCGTGACCGCAAGATGACGATCCTGCTCACGCCTTATATGAGCTGCTCGGCAAAAATATCAATTTATGCATTTTTTACCGCAGCGTTCTTTCCAACGCACCGCGCGCTCATAATGATCCTACTGTATCTGCTGGGCATTCTGATTGGAATTGCTGCGGCCCTCATCATGAACCAAACCGTGTTCCGCGGAAAGCCCGTGCCCTTCGTTATGGAGTTGCCCAATTATCGGCTTCCGAGCCTCAAGAGCGTTGCGCTGCTGCTTTGGGAAAAGGCCGAGGACTTTTTGCAGCGGGCGTTCACTGTGATTTTTCTTGCTACCATTGTGATTTGGTTCCTCCAGAGTTTTGATACCAGGCTGAATGTAGTTGCCGACAGTGCCGATAGCCTTTTGGCTCTCATTGGTCGATGGATCGCGCCGGTGTTCGCACCGTTGGGCTTTGCGGATTGGCGCTGCGCAACCTCCCTTATTTCCGGTTTTATCGCAAAGGAATCTGTGGTCAGTACGCTGCAGATCCTGTTAGGCGGGGCTGCACTTTCTACGATGTTTACCGGTCGTTCCGTTATCAGCTTTCTGGTGTTCACGCTGCTGTATACTCCCTGCATCGCGGCGGTAGCCACGATTCGACGAGAATTCGGCTCAACGCTGAAGACAGTTGGGGTCGTGATGATGCAGTGCTGCGTGGCATGGATCGTGGCTCTTGCTGTCTATACCTTGGTGGGGATCCTGTGATGCATCTGTTAGATTGGACCCTTCTTGTCCTCATCGCAGCTGCAGCTATCACAGCTATCCTGCACTGGCGAAAAAAGGCCAGATCAGGTAGCGGCTGCTGCGGAGACTGCTCGCACTGCAAAAGGCGCTGTTCGTAAAGTCTGATAAGCTCTGGAATAGGAGCAGCGGTTTTGTACCGCGTGATCATAGAATCTAACCGTGTAAGGACACATATAAGACAATAGTGGCGAGAAGTTTTGTGTGAAACTTCTCGCCACTATGCCATTCAGGGGCAAATAGAGAACGATAAACGATTTCTGCTTTCCGATGTGCACTCAACAATCCGTTCCTCAGTTTGCAAGACTCTGTGCTGTGCCGCCGATTTCCTATTTATTTTCCTGTGTTGCTATCTCAAATTTGATCGTATACAACGGATCAAAGAAGTTCGTTACAGATGAGCTGAACGGATAGTTTGGCTTGGATGGAGTTGTTTTAGTTTCTGAACTACCATCGTTTTTTGTGCTGGCGTCGCTCGTCTTCCAAAACCAAGGCTTGCAAGTTTTTTAAGTATTCATTCTCCGCGCGAAGTCTCTGAACCTCCGCCAACAGGTCCTCTTCTACTTCTTTCGACAACTGCTTTGGCGGATGGCTCTTGCTGCCGCGGCCGCGTCGCTCGATGACAAAGCCTTCTGGGCCTTCCTCCAGATAGATTCGCTCCCATGCGGCAACTCGTTTGTGGTCATTGATTTCAAACTGCCTTGCCGCTTCACTGTAGCTCAGCTTTTCTTTCATCATGGTTTCCACGACCAGCTTCTTGAATTCCGGCGTATATCGTTGGTCTTTCGTATGCTTACACAAGTAGATCATATCGACATGCGCGTCAATGATCTGGAAGCAACTGTCGAAACACTGAAAAAAATGGGCTTACAGGAAAAACGCCGTACTCCAGCACCGCGCTCTTCCGTAGAAATGGCCCTGCCGGGAGAAAATCAGGTCACCTTTGAACTGCGCCCTGCCAATGGCAATCCGCAGGGGGTCCATCATGTTGCCTTCCGCCAGAGCAGGCCAGAGGATGTAGAAGTGCTGAAAGAACAGGGTATCGTCTTCAAAACAGAGCATGCCACAATCAAGGATACCGGGCGCACTGTCAGCAGTTTCCCTGATCCCAACGGGATCATGTGGCAGCTGACGGACTAACAGGAGGCGTCGTTTAAAAATGTCTGTTGGAAAACGCATTTATCTTCAACGAGAGATGCCAGACCTTGAGATCATGGAACAGTTCCGCACCATTCCCGCGTCAAATACTGCAGATGTGATGGGACGAAGCTGTGCGATGAACCCGAGAATTCATCTGGTCAGTTTGCCAAGGGCGCAGATGGCGGTCGGCCCTGCCTATACAGTCAAGTGCCGTGCGGGAGACAATCTCACGCTTCACGCAGCACTGAATCTCTGTCGCGAAGGTGATTTTCTTATTGTTTCCAATGAGGAAGATGACACTCGCGCGATTCTCGGCGAAGTGATGATGGCCTATCTGCACTATACAAAAAAGGTCGCCGGCATCGTCGTAGACGGTCCTATCCGCGATATCGACGAGATCAGCAAATGGGATTTTCCCGTCTACTGCACTGGTACAACGCCAGGCGGCCCATACAAGGAGGGTCCCGGTGAGATCAATGTACCGATCTCCTGCGGCGGCATCAACGTAAACCCTGGCGACATCATTCTTGCCGATCCCGATGGTGTCATTGCCATTCCCCGCAACGACGCCGCTACCGTTTTAGAAGATGCCAAAAAGTTCCAGGCAGCCGACGAAAAAAAATTAGCAGCTGCCAAAAACGGAACAGCCAACCGCGAATGGGTGGAAAAACTCCTTGCGGAAAAGGGATACGAAATTATCGACGGTGTCTGCCCTCATTGAGTTTTGGTTGAAATATGGTTTGCCATTAGATGCTGATAAATTCGAACACGATACCAAGTGTCGTAATATTCTCAGAGGGCAACTCACTCTTCCCCACCTTCTATTTTTGATAAACAGCCGTCAACGCTACGTCCCCTTAGCAATAAAAGCAGCGGAGCACATTGTGCTCCGCTGCTTTTGCTTTTCGGCAATCCAATCATCTCAGCGCCGTTTTTTCCATATTATTACGCCTTCCAGAGGCTGTGAAGGTTGCAGTAGGCGAAGACCTCTTCGACCTCGTCCCCTTCGTTAAGGGCAAAGAAAACCTCGGGCTTCTCGCCGGGATGCAGCTCCTTGTGCTGGCTGCCCTGCTTGGTGCGAAGCGACACCCATTCAATGTAGTGCTCCGGCAGCATCGGATGCTCCACAGAGCCGACCTTGACATGAACGACGCCGTTTTCCACGCTCCAGACGGGAACGTGCTTCTCGACCGCCGCGTCGGTCACGCCCGGAACAATCTCGCTCATCGGTTCACCGCAGCAGACAACAGGAACGCTGCTGTCCTTAATCTTGACAATGATATTGCCGCAATGCTTGCAAATATAAAACTTCTGCTCCATGATAGGTTCTCCTTTTCATTTTTATCGTTTTCCAAATGGTGTAAAAAGCTTTTTCGGATCATCCGTTGCGTCAAAGCTTTGTCTGTCTTTTCCTCTCCTGCTTGCAGCAGTTTTTTGAGATGTTTTGATTATAGCAGCTTTCTCTCAAACATTCTGTTGCAAAAGTCACACTTTTGATTTTGATTTTCAGGTTTTATCGGTTTATAAAAGTCTCGCAGGATGTCGTCAGAAACCAACCGCATAGGAAAAACAGTTGCGGTGATTCCAAGCCTTGCTTCGCAGCTGCGCAAGGTCTCATATCTGGCACCCTTCCCTCCGTTCCGCGCATCTGCTGCAATACGGTTCTCCTTGTATGATCGGATAACACTCCCGTACACTTTCCCCGTTTCCAAAAAGAGGCCAGCAGCACATGGCTGCCGGCCAAAATCTTGTGTTTTGCTCTGCTTCCCATGGAAAAAGTTTTCAGAACCGCAACGATAGGCAGCTCAGTCCGCCGTCAAGCTTGCGGAATTCCGAAGTATCGACGACGAGCGTTCGGTAGCCCATATCCTGCACAGCCTTCAGTACCGCCGGATAGCCCTCGGGCACGATGACCGTATCGTTGACCCAAATGCAGTTCGCCGCATAGGCTTCCTCCTCTGGGATCTCCACGCGGTGATATGTTTCAAAATCCAGCTTTGTGACAAACTCACCGGAGACGAGCATGTTGTTGTTTTCCAGATAATTGACACCTGTTTTCAGATGCAGTACTTTTTCGAGCGTGACCTCGGAGCAGGTCAGTCCATATTTGGCAAGGATCTCCGTCAGCTGACGGATGCCTTCTTCATTCGTTCTGGCCGACCGGCCGACGTAGAAATGGTCTCCGACCATCATCACATCGCCGCCCTCCAATGTTCCGGGATCTTGGATGTACTCGATATGGTCGTCGTCAAAAAACTTGCGGATCGCACCGATGATCTCATTCTTTTCGCCGTTGCGGGAGGCTGCGCCGGGGTTGGTGATGATGGCACATTTACTCGTGATGAGCGCCGGGTCCTCGACAAAGCAGGAGTCCGGGTAGCGCTCATCTGCTTCGAGCACCGTCACATCCACATCGCACTGCTTGAGTGCTTCGATGTAGGAGTCGTGCTCTTTCAAGGCCAACGCATAATCGGGTTTACCGGGATACAGGCCGCTGGTGATTCCTTCGACCATTGCCTTGCAGGGACGCCTGACAATAACATGATTGAACTTTTTCATAGCCGCACCTCAATAAAGTATTGATACAGTTTTGCTTCCAGATACTGTATACAATATAATTGTATGCACGACATCAACAAAAGTCAACAGTATTTTATCTTTTTCATTGGTATATTTGCACATCCCCGACGTTGAAATCGCTAAATACCCACCGTAAATAGAATAAACAGCAGCAGAGAACGAGGCCGTTGCCGCTCTCTGCTACTGTTTTATTGTATTTCCATTCTTTTTATCCAGTTAGCTCTGTCACGTCTGATGAGACGGCAGTGAGTCGAACTTGGCCTTGCTGCTGTCCCAGTGGACGTCTCGTATATACTGCTCCAGTTCCGAGGTTTTCTTTTCGCGGAATAGGCGGATGATCTCATAGTGCTGTTGATTGGCTTCCTCTAAAACGCTGTTTTCGTTGTCAGGGTTTTCAAACAGGTAGTACTTACGAATAAAATTGTTTTTCAGACGATTTAAGAGGTCGGTCATTTCTGTATTGGGGCAGCGGTTAAGATACACATTATGGAATTCGACCTGCAACTCGTAATACTTGTCTCCCAATCCCGCGTGGATGGCCGAGTCCATCGCTTCCGCCAGGAACTGCATCTGGTTTAGGTCCTCTTTGGTGATATGCGGTACACACAGCGCCGCGGCACGGCCATCCAGTGCACCGATGATCTCATAAAACTGCTGGACCTTCGTAGTGTCGAGCGCTTTGACGCGGAAGCCCTTGCGCGGCAGACTGTCGAGGTATCCATCCGACGCCAGCTGCACGAGCGCCTCACGGATAGGTGTGCGGCTGATGTTCAGCGTCTCACTGACCTGCGCCTCGTTGATCTTGTCCCCCGGGTTCAAGGTACCGGAATTGATGCAATCCGAAATATAACGGTAAACGTGATCTTTCAGTGACAAGTAGTGTTCCATATCATTTCTCCAAATATGTCCGGTCTCTTTTATCCTTTGATGGTCTCAGTATACTGTATTTACTTGTAATTGGCAATCTTTTTTCTTTTATATTTTTTTCACAAAAGCTCTTGCAATTTTCAAATCTCCATGCTATATTATGCTTAAAGTATACAATATACTTTCTGCAAAATACTTTATAAGAGGAGAAAATTGTTATGCTGTACGGTTGTCAGTCTATGGTCGGAAAGATCGAATCTATCTTACTCAAGCGTCCCCAACAGGCATTCATCAGCCAGGAAAACCTTAACAAAAACTGGGAGGCTTTCCGCTATTTCGGCTGCCCCGATTATGAAACGGTTCTGAAAGAATACGCCGCTTTTGAAAAGATCATCACCGATCATATCGAAAACGTTTACTATCTGCCCGAGGATGACCGCACCGGTCTCGACTCTATTTACGCGCACGATTCGCTCAAGGTCACGAAGAAGGGTGCGATCTACTTCCCCATGGGCAAGGAACTGCGCAGCAAGGAACACCTGGCCACACAGGCCTATCTTGAGAGCATCGGCATCCCCACGCTGGGCGAGATCAAGGCCCCCGGCAAGATGGAGGGCGGCGACGTGCTCTGGATCGACGAAAAAACCGTCGCCATCGGCCGCGGCTACCGCACGAACGACGAGGGCATCCGCCAGTTCAAGGAGCTGACCAAAGGCCTTGTCGATGAGTACATCATCGTTCCCATGCCGCACGGCGAGGGTGAGGACTGCTGCCTGCACCTGATGAGCATCATCAGCTTCGTCGACACAGATAAGGCCGTTGTCTATTCGAAGTACATGCCCGTTTTCTTCCGTGAATATCTCATCGCCCGCGGCATCCAGCTGATCGAGTGCAACGATGAAGAGTACGACTATCTCGGCTCCAACCTGCTGGCTCTTGAACCCGGCAAGTGCGTTCTGATCGCCGGCTGCCCTGATATCAAGAAGAAGGTCGAAGACGCCGGCGTTGAGGTCTTCACCTATGAAGGCAAAGAAGTTTCCTACCGCGGCACCGGTGGCCCCACCTGCCTGACCTGCCCGCTGACCCGCCTTTGATTGAGCCATTCCGTAAGATAGGAGCCCACTATGGATAATTGGAACCAGTTCTCTCTGGAGGGGATCGGTGAAGAGATCAAAGAAATTCTCTACTCTTACGTCAAAGCTGAGAGCATCACCTATTCCCCCGGGGAAAAGCAGGCGGAATCATTTTTCCTGTCCTACTTCAAAAACCTGCCCTACTGGCAGGAGCACCCCGAATGCGTCGGCACAAAGCCGGTCAAGGACGACCCCTTCGGCCGTGCAGCCGCCTTTGCCATGGTGCGCGGCAAGGGGGACAGAACCATCGTATTTGTCCACCACAACGATGTGGTCACGGTGGAGGACTATGACCGTCTTCGCCCGCTGGCCTTCAGCCCCAATGAGCTGGAGATTGAGCTCAAAAAGAGAGCCGCCAGCTTCTCGGAGGAGATTCGAAATGATCTGGCGTCCGATGCATACCTCTACGGCCGCGGCGTCTGCGACATGAAGGGCGGCGGCTCGATCCAGATGGCGCTGCTGCGCCGCTACAGCGAGCTGGTCCGCCGTTCGCCCGAGGCACTTCCGGGTAACCTCATCGTGTTGGCTGTGCCGGATGAGGAAAATCTCTCCGCCGGTATGCGCGCCGCCGTAACGCTTCTGGCCGAGCTCAAGGCGCAGTACGGCTTTACCTATCAGCTCATGATCAACTCTGAGCCCCATCAACGCAAAGACCCCGAAACGGGCGTGTTCTCGATGGGGTCTGTCGGTAAGCTGATGCCGTTTTTCTACATCCGCGGCTATCTCGCCCACGTCGGCAAGGTGTTCGAGGGCTTCAACCCGATGAACCTGCTCAGTGCGATCGTTCAGAAAACAGAGGTCAACATGGACCTCTCGGACATCGTCGGCAATGAGGCGGCGCCGCCGCCCACCTGGCTCTTTTGCCGCGACCGCAAGATCAAGTACGATGTGTCTATGCCGCTCTCCGCAGCCGGCTGCCTGAGTGTGTTGACACTGAACCAGACCCCTGTTACGCTGATGGAAAAGGTCAAGGGAATCTGCGAGGAGGCGTTTGACGAAGTTCTCGATAAGATGAACCGAAACTACGCCAGATTCCTCGAAGCCACACACCAGCCCGTCCATAAGTTGCCCTGGAGCCGGAAGGTCGTCGATTTTATGACGCTCTACGAGGAGGCCAAGGCCGCCGGCGGCGAAGCATTTGAACGCGAATATCGATCTGAGCTCAAAACACTCCAGCAAAAGCTTGAGAACAACGAAATGACGCTGCTCGACTGCAACTTTGCCTTGCTCGACTTTGTCTACGGCTATATCACCGACCTCTCCCCGCGTGTGGTCTACGGTCTGATCCCGCCGTACTACCCCAATGTTTCCAACCGCTTTATCACCGGCCTTGCTCCGCAGATCCGCAGCCTTGACGTTGATCTGGACCGCTTCACCCGCGAGCGGTTCGGCCAGCACTATGTCTCGGAGGAATTCTACACCGGCATCTCTGACTTGAGCTACACGAGCATTTCCAACAGTGAGGAGATTTCCGCCGCGCTGTCTAAGTCCATGCCGTTTTACGGCACACTGTACGATATCGCGATCTCGGATATCGAAACAATCTCCATGCCGTGCATCAACATCGGCCCATGGGGCAAGGACTTCCACAAGCTTACCGAGCGCGTTTTGAAGCGGGATCTCTGCGAGCGTACTCCCGCAATTATACAGCACGCCATCGGATTAGTTCTGGCCGATGGTGACCGTCAGTAATCTATTCCCCAGCGCCGCAAACAACCCTCGGAATCACCATAAAGGACTCCCGGCTATCACCGCAGAGTCATGGCCGGGAGCCTCAATCTAAAGAAAGTTGAGGAACTCAGGATGAAATTAGCAGACCTAATTTCCGTTATCGTTTACGACTATTTATGGGGTCTTCCACTCGTTGTTCTGATTCTTGGAACCGGCGTTTATATTACTGTTCGCACGGGCTTTTTCCAGTTCCGCTGCTTCGGCACGTCCATGAAGCATGCGTTCAACAGCATTTTCCACCGCGAAAAGAAAGATGAGAACGATACTGGCGTTCTCTCCCCTCTTGAAGCAATGAGCACCGCGCTTGGCACCACCATCGGCGTCGGCAATATCGGCGGCGTTGCTTCGGCTATCGCTGTTGGTGGTCCCGGCGCCGTGTTCTGGATGTGGGTCGCCGGTCTTTTCGGCATGATCATCAAGATGGCCGAGATCACGCTGGCTGTCCACTACCGCTCTAAAGACGCCAACAACGAAGCTTACGGCGGCCCGAACTACTACATGAAAAAGGGCCTTGGCATCGAAAAGAAGTGGAAAGGTGTTTTCAAGGTTCTGAGCTTCATTTTCGCCTTTGGCTTTTTGACCGGCTACTTCATCAATATCCAGACCTATACCGTCTCTGAGGCGGTCGCCAACACCTTTAATATCGACATGATGGTCGTCGGCATCGTCTACACGATCGCACTGTACGTCATGATCAGCGGTGGCCTCAAGTCCGTCGGCAAGTTCGCCATGACGATGGTCCCCTTTATGTGCATCTTCTACATCCTTGCGGGTCTTTTCATCATGTTCCGCAATGCCCCGCAGATCCCGGCGATGTTCAAGCTCGTGTTCGACAGCGCGTTCAACGGCACTGCCGCGGCCGGAGGCTTTATGGGTGCCTCCGTCTCGCTGGCTATCAAGACCGGTATGGCCCGCTCAGTGTTCAGCAATGAGGCCGGTTGGGGCTCTGCTCCGATGATTCATGCCTCCGCTAAGGTCGATCACCCCGTCAAGCAGGGCATGATGGGCATCTTCGAAGTTTTCGTCGATACCTTTGTCGTCTGCACGATCACCTGCATCGTCATCCTCATCACCGGCGTCTGGAACAGCGGCCTGGATGGCGCAACGCTGACCCTGTCCGCCTTCGAGACCGGCATCGGCTCCATCGGCCGCATCATTCTTGCGCTCGGCGTGTTCCTGTTCGGCCTCACAACCTCCAGCGGCGTCTATGCGCAGATTGAAGTGGTCGTGCGCTATCTGGTCGGCAACTCTAAGATGAAGGACAAGATCCTCAAGTTCTACAAGTGGACCTATCCCATCCCGAGCCTCGGCATGGTCGTCATCGCCGTTTATCTGGGCTATCCCGGCGCAACGCTCTGGCTCTTCTCAGACGCTTCCACAGCGCTCCCGATTTTGGCCAACATCATCACGCTCTTCCTGCTGACGCCGCGCTTCCTCGGCCTCATCAAGGACTACATGGCGCGCTACAAGCACGTCGGCACCGTTGACTCTGACTTCCCGATCTTCTATGAAAAGGAAGAGGACGAAGAGGTCAAGGCACGTGCAGAGTGGGCGGCAGCCGAATGATCTCCTAACATACGTTCATCTCCATTGATCTTTCCTCACCACACAATTATCAACCTCGAAAGTACAGAGACGTTTTGCCGCTTTGCGGCAAAACGTCTCTGTACTTTCACTTTGCAGCTTGGGGCAAGGCAATATAGGTTACAAGAACATCAAGTCCTCTCACCGCCCCCACGCCGCAAGAGCTGAACATCGATTATCCAAAGCCCGCCTTTCCGCAATTCCCGGCATGTTCTGATTTTATTATAACAACTGTATACAAAAGCCAAGCGGCGGTTCGAGTGAACCGCCGCTTTTCCGCATGATTTTAAGTTTTACTTGCCCTGATAGGCGCGATACAGGAACATCACGATCTCCGCGCGCGTGCAGTCTGCGTTGGGGCTGAACGTCGTGTTGGAAGTACCGTTCGTCACGTCGCTCGCGACCGCCCAATTGACGGCGTCAGCGTAGAACGCGTCGGACTTCACGTCAGTGAAGCTTGCACTGCCGCTCGCGATGCCCTTGAGGGCGCGGTACAGGAACGTCACGCTCTGGCCGCGGGTGCAGGTCGCATTCGGGGCAAACATCGTCTCGGTCATGCCGTTTGTGATGCCGTTTTCGACCGCCCAGGCGACGGCTTTGGCGTAATAAGCGCTCACAGGAACATCCGTGAAGCTGCTCATCGCCTTCGGCTCAGGAGAACCGGCAGCACGCCACAGGAACGTCACGATCTGCGCGCGCGTGCAGGACTCGTAGGGCCCAAAGAGATTCGCGGACAGGCCGTTGGTCACGCCCTTGTCGACCGCCCACTTCACTGCGTCGGCGAAGTAAGCGTTCGCGGGAACGTCGGCAAAGCCGGTAGCAACAGTCTTAACGAACTCCGCCTCGACGCTGACCTTTCCATCCGGCATGACAAAGCTGTACTTGCCGTTGCCGAGATCCTTGAGCGCAAGCGCGTTGCCGTTCTTGTCGAGCACTTCGAGGGAGCCGAGCTCATAGCCTTCGTTGGGCTTGGTGGTCACGGTCACGGTCGTGCCCTTGGACGCGGTGGACGGGGAAACCGTTACGCTGCCGTTCGCCGTAGCAGGAACGCTAACGCTGCTGCCGGGGGCGGAATGCACATAGCGCGTCACAGAGACGGTGCAGGTATCCTCTGCGCTCTCGTGGTTCGCGTCGCCCGCGTAGGCGGCCTTAAAGATATAGGTCCTGGTCTCGTTGGGGAGGAGCGCGGAGAACGTGCCGTCGCCGGTCTTGGTAACGGTCACACCCTCGCAGGTGGGAACGACTTCTGCGGGTGCATCCGTAGTGACGGTGAGCTTGACCGTACCGCCGCCAACAAGCGAAGCCGGTTCAGCGGTGATGTCGATGGTGGGGGCGGCCTTATCGACAATCAGCGTAGCAGTGACAGCGGAACCCGCATTATAATTATCAGTCTCCGCCGTAGTCAGGCTGACCTCGATGGTACCCGCCTTAGTAATGGTCAGGATATTGCCCTCAAGTGTAGCTGTACCTGCATCCTCATCTGTATTCTCAACCAATGTATAAGTGGCGCCACCGGCATTGGGATCAATATTGAACAGATTGCTTACATCATAGGTAGTACCAAAGGTGTGATGGACGTTCTCTTTCGCGGTATTTGCCACAGTGGCCTTGGTGATGGTCACATTGATCGCGTTGCTGGTCCAAATCAATGCGTTGTTGCCCTTTGTCGTAACCTGAACAGAATAGTTGCCGCTATCGCTCTGCGTATAAAGCGTCAGGCTATTTCCAGCGCCGAGGATTTGCTCGCCGTCCTTCATCCATGTGTAGAGCCAGTTTGCGCCCGGCTTCTTCACCGACAGGGTAACGGAGCCGTTGGGGTTGTAGGCTGCGCTGACTTCGCCATTTTCTGCCGCGGGGTCAGAGGTCAATGTAACATTGTCGCCCTTCGTCCACTTGACATAGTAAGTCTTTCCAGTTACCGGCTTCCCTGTAACCGGGCTTCCAGTACAGATTTCATTGTCATATTCTAACGTATCCCAGAATAGTTTTCGAACACCTTTGCATCTTGTGTTGAATTCTTTTGTATATGTAGGTTATCTCTGCTAACAGTAACAGCTGTCTTTCGGTCTCAGCTGATATGATGCAGCAATCACTGCGCAGGCGGCGTAATGCCAAAAAACTTGGTGGGTACTAATTGCATAACAGCGAAATTGCTGATACAATAATAGAGTCGGTTCATGTCCATGTATGCTAAGGCGCTCCCAACGGGAACGCTACAAAGATATGGATTACAAAGGCTGGCGGATGCATTCTCTGTAATAACAATTCAAGGATCCCTGCTCGCATTCTCCGCAATATCATGGATGTGATTGAAGCGAGAAGTTCAGAAGTTATAGCAAAAAGGACCGACTTTTTCGGAGAAGCCCGGTTCTTCTGCTGAAAATCATTTGTCAGAAAGGCATAGCACCACGACGGTGCTGTGCCTTTTAGCTTGATCTCTCATGATATGTGTGTTGTGTGGAATGAACCCGATGGCTTGATGTCCTTCATCAACACCGCTCATTTTTTCATTGATTTCCTTCTTCCAACCGCTGCCAGCGCTTCCACGTCCCACTGGATCGGCTCCATGCCTATCGAGCGGATGGTGGAGATGACGTGGTCGTCATACTCGCCGAACGGGCAGCGGATGAGCGTCGGGCGGACGCCGGTCAACGCCTCGATCTTATCGTTGCAGGTGTTCACGTCTGCGATGATCTGGTCGGCGGTGAGGGAATTATAATGATCATGCGCGTTGGAGTGGTTCATGAGCTCATTGCCGCTGTCCACGATGGCCTTGGCCTGTTCGGGATACTGATCCGCCCAGTTGCCCACGACAAAAAAGGTACAGGTGACACCGTACTCCTTGAGCACGTCGAGGATCTTCTGTGTGTTGTCCGCCCCCCACGCCGCATCGAACGAGATGGAGCACACCTTCTGGTCGCGCTGGACACAGTAGATCGGCAGTTGGCGCGTGGCGGCCGACGCGCTGACGGCGGCGGGATAATTGACGGCGGCAAAGATCGCCGCGGCGGCCAGCACCGCCGCGCCCAGCGTCAGCCATTTGCGCCGGAGCACCAGAAAGCGCGGCGGCTTCTTCTCCTTTTCAGACTTCTTCCTGCGGTCAAAATGAAACAGCATCAGCATATCCTCCCCAATTCTCTTGGTAGAGGGTATGCTGGTGCTGTTCATATCATGCAAGGGGGACGGGCTTTACTCGATGCCCGCCAGCGTTTGGGCTTCGGCGACGTACTGGTCGACGAGGCCCTGCTCCTGCATCTCGGCGATCTTTTCGTTCAGGCAGGCGACAAAGTCCTCGTTGCCCTTTTGCACGCCGATGCACTGGCCCTCGCTGTCGCTTTCGATGCCGATGTCCTTGACCGTCAGGTCATCGTTCGCCGCGGCGAATGCAAGAGCTGCGGTGTAGTCGATGTACACAACATCGAGCTTGCCGCTCTTGAGCTCCATGATGAGATCCTGCGCCTTGACGAGGCCAACGACGTTCTCTTCGCTCACCAGCTCGTTGGCGATGGGCACCTGAATGGTGCCATTCTGCACGCCGACCTTGTGACCACTCAGGTCTTCGGGCTTGTTGTAGAGCGTGTCATCCTCCGCGCGGATCAGAATGGCCTGCTGCTGCTTAAAGTACGGGTCAGAGAAATCGACGGACTTCAAGCGCTCCTCGGTCGAGGCCATACCGGCGATGACAATGTCAAAATCACCCTTGGCGAGGTTGATGCACAGGTTGTCGAACGACATGTCGACGACCTTGAGTTCGACGCCGAGGTCATCGGCGATGTACTGCGCGATAGCAACGTCAAAGCCGACGATGGTGTCCTTGCCGTCCACCTCCGTGTGGAACTCGTTCGGGGGATAGTCGGCAGAGGTTCCCATCACGAGCACGCCCGCCTCCTTGATCTGCTCGATCTTGGACTTGGCGGTGTCATCGGACGACGCATCGCCGTCCGAGCTGCCCTGCGCGCTGTCATCGCTCTTGCTGCCGCAGGCGGCGAGAGACAGGATCATCATAAGCGCTAAAAGCAGCGCCGCAAATTTCTTGAATGCGTTCATCTTTGTTCCCTCCTACGTGTCTTATTCCCACAGGGGCTTGTCCCAAAGGTTCACCTTGGTGCCGATGCCCATTTCCGTCGCGTTCAGATAGAGCTGATAGGCGATCATGATGTCCAGCGCGCCGAGGCCCATGGACGCGGCGGCGACGAACTGATCGTCCGAGGTGCGCAGCTTCTTCGTGCCGAGCACCAGCTCGCTCAGGTCCATGATCTGGCTCTCATCGAGCTTGCCCTCCTTCGTGAGCTTGGACAGCGGGTTCGTGTGCTGCTTGAGCTGTGTCCAGTAGTCGGCGACGATGCCGTCGGCCTTGAGGAAGACGTCCTCCATCACCTCGTTGGAGTGCATGGAGACGAGGCCGCAGCCGGGCGTGAGCCAGGAGGTGTCCATGAACGGCTTGGGCGCGGTCGTCTCGCCGACGATGAGCTGGGACTTGAGCGCCGCAGCCTTGCTGTCGCTCGTCGGGATGATCTCGACGCCCAAGCTGTCGCCGTACTCCTTCGCGATGCCCTCGGCCTTGGCGACATCAATGTCGCAGAGGTACATGGTCTTGATCTGGGGCAGCGCCTCATGCACGGCGGAGATCATCGTGCGGCCGATAACGCCCGCGCCGACAAGGCACGCGGTGTCCGCATTGGAGGGGGCGGCATACTTGGCCATCAGGCCGCCGACGGCGGAGGTGCGCATCGCGGTGATGAGCGTGCCGTCCAGAATGCAGAACGGCAGCACCGTCTCGGGGTCACTCAGGATGGAAATGTCGATGCCGTAGGGGATGCCAGGGATCGTGGCGTTCTTCTTGGACTCCGCCGCCCACTTGATGCCGCCGATGTTGATGTCGCCGCCGATGTAGCAAGGCATGGCGTTGAAGAACGACTGCCAGTTTTCCTTGTCAGGGATGCTGGTGTTGGTCTTGGGCGGGTTCTTGATGAGGCCCTGACCGAGCATCGCGTAGGTCTTTTCCGTAACGGCCAAGATCTGTTTCATATCGAGAAGGCCGGCCTTGATGACATCTTCCTGCTTAAGGAACAGAATTTCGGGATTGATCGTGTGAAGCATTTTTGTTTCCTCCAATAGTATCGTTAATTTTATTTTTTGTTTGTTAAATGACGTTGATGACTTTGGATAAGAACTCTTTGGTTCGCGCGTTCTGCGGGTGCTCGAAAATCTCCTCGGGCGTGCCCTGCTCGGCGATCTGTCCGCCGTCCATGAAGAGCACGCGCGTGCCGACCTTTCGGGCAAAGCCCATCTCGTGCGTGACGACGACCATCGTGATGCCGTCGCGGGCGAGGTCGGAGATGACCTGCAGCACCTCGCCGACCATCTCGGGGTCGAGCGCGGAGGTCGGCTCATCGAAGAGCAGCACATCGGGCTCCATCGCCAGCGCCCGCACGATGGCGATACGCTGCTTCTGCCCGCCGGAGAGCTGGGAGGGATAGGCGTTCGCCTTGTCCTCAAGCCCCACGCGCTTTAGAAGCTTGAGGGCCTTTTCCTTGCTCTCCTCTTCCGACTGCTTTTTGACCTTCGTGAGCGAGATCGTAATGTTTTCAAGCACCGTCAGGTTGTTGAAGAGATTGAACTGCTGGAACACCATGCCGACCTTCTGTCGGTGCCTGTTCACATCAAAGCCCTTGGCCGTGATGTCCTCGCCCTCGAAGTAAATTTTGCCGGCGGTGGGCTGCTCCAAAAGGTTCAGGCATCGGATAAAGGTGGACTTACCGCCGCCCGAGGGACCGATGATGACGACCACGTCGCCCTTGCAGATGGTCTCGTTCAGCCCGTCGAAGACGGTCAGGCTGCCGAACTTTTTCTGCAAGTCCTTGATCTCGAACAATACGTTACCGTTCACTCTTTCTCAGCCTCCCTTCAAAGATGTTCAGGCCCTTGCCGAGGATGATATTCAGCGCCAGATAGATGATGGCGGAGATGTAGTAGCAAGGAAGCGGGTTATAGGTAGAGGTGACCACGATGCCGTTGTTGTACATCAGATCGCCGATGCCGAGGTACTGGATGATCGAGGTCTCCTTGACCATCGTGACAAATTCATTGCCGATGGCGGGGAGAATATTTTTGACCGCCTGCGGCATCACCACGTAGCGCATGGCCTGCGCATTCGTCATGCCGCACGAGCGCGCGCCTTCCATCTGGCCCTTGTCCACCGCCTGAATGCCCGCGCGGATGATCTCGGCGACGTAGGCGGAGGAGTTGATCGAAAGCGCGATGATACACGGCAGCGCCCGCTCCAGATCGACGCCGAAGAGGGTTCCGGTGGGATAGCTGATAAAGTCGAGCTGGTAGTAAACGATGTAGAGCTGCACGAGCATCGGCGTACCGCGGATGACGGTGATATAGATGCTGGCGAACTTTTCCAGCGGCTTAAACTTGGATAGCCGCATGAAAGCGATCAGGCAGCCGAGGATCGAGCCGCAGAACACGGTGAGCAGAGAGATGAGGATGGTCGTTCGCGTCCCTCGCAGGAAGTATTGATAATAATTCGTTGCAATTTCCCAAATGTTCATGTGCTGTGGTTTCCTCCTTCGTAGGACTGACTGTGATGCCGATTGTATATTTATGTTCGTAAAATGCCAATAACAAGAATAACAATTCATATCAAGATTGTGGCACTGAATAAAGAGGCGAAATAGAGTGGAAAACGATTTGGTAAAAATATACACAAAAGTCAGCATAACTATCACGGCCGAACATCCGCTGCGGCACAATACGGCGTGTTTATAAGCAAGCAAAAAGATTTTGCTGCATGAAAACACGCAAAAAAAGAAAGGTACCGGGCTGAAACGTTCACTGTTTCAGTCCGACACCTTTTTCATAAAAGTGCAAAAGTGCGCAAATGACCCCTGCCATCCCCAAATGGCAGGAGCCGTCTGCGTGATCGTGTGGGGCGCGCACGCGCCCTGGTATCATAAAGCCGCGAGCGGCTCTATCATCATGCGTCGTTTTCGAGCATCCGGTAGCCCACGCCGATCTCGGTGTAGATATACTCGGGCGAGGCGGGATTCTTCTCGATCTTGCGGCGGATGTTCGCCATATTCACGCGCAAAATCTGATTGTCGGCCTTGGCCTTCGGCCCCCAGATCTGCTTGATGAGATAGTCATACGTCAGCACCTTGCCAGCGTACTTGCCGAGCAGCGCCACGATTTTGAACTCGTTGAGCGTCAGGTGCACATCCTGATCGCCGATGAGCACGTGGTGCTTGTCATAGTCGATGGTCAGGTTCTTGACGGTGAACTTGCCCGACTGCGCGATCTCGTTGTTGTCGAGCGGCGTGCGCGTGTGACGGATGGCCGTGCGGATGCGCGCGAGCAGCTCGCTCGTGCCGAACGGCTTTTCGATGTAGTCGTCCGCGCCGAGGTCGAGCGCCATGACCTTGTCATGCTCGTGCGTGCGCGCCGAAACGACGATGATCGGCAGGCTCGACCACGAACGAACCTCCTTGAGGATGTTTATCCCGTCCATGTCGGGAAGCCCCAGGTCGAGAATGATGAGATCGGGGCAGTGCGAGGTGATCATCGAGACCGCCTCGGCACCCGTCTGCGCCACCAGCACGTCGAAGTCGTTCGCGGTGAGAACCGTCGAAATAAAGTTGCTGATGTTCTGCTCGTCTTCCACCACGAGCACTTTATCCTTCAATTTCACTGTTGATGCCCTCCTCCAGCGGCAGATAGAAGCGGAAGCACGCTCCGCCCAAATCTAAATTTTCTGCGGTCATCGTGCCGTCATGCGCCTTGACGATGGTGTAGCACACGGAAAGGCCGATGCCCATGTTTTTCTTCATATCAAAGTTGTTGTGCGACACGCCGGAAAGCCCGCCGTTAAAAATCGTCGAGAGCCTCTCCTTCGGGATGCCGACGCCGTTGTCGCTGACGGAAAAGCAGGCGTTCGTCCCCTCGCGTGAGAGACAGACACGGATCTGCGTGACGTTTCCGCCGTGGATGGCGGCGTTTTCCAGCAGATTCATAATGACCTGACGGATGAGCGTCGCGTCCATCGGCACCATCAGCACCTCGTCCGGTACCTCGATCGAAACCTTGATCGCGGGGAAGCGCTTGGTGAACTTGCTGACCGAGACGCCGACGATCTCCTCGGCCGCCTCACAGTCCTTTTCGATCTTTGCCTGTCCGCCGCTCATGCGCGTAATGGACAGGAGATTTTCGACCATGCGGATGAGCCACTGCGCATCCTCATTCACGTCTTCCAAAAGGCGGCGCTTCTGCTCGGGAGAAAACGAATCCTCATTTTCGAGGATCGCGGCGGTGTTGCCGACGATGCTCGTCAGCGGCGTGCGGATATCGTGCGACATCGCGCGCAGGAGATTGGCGCGCACGGCTTCCTTTTCTGTTTCGATGCGCAGCCGCTCCTGCTTTTTGATCTGCGTGTTCATCGCGCTGATCATCATGGACACCGTCAGCATCGCAAGGAAGGTGAACGGGTAGCCGGTGATCGTGAAGTTGAATTCCCAGTAGGGATATGTAAACACATAGTTGACGAACAGCACACCGGAGACAGCGCTGAATATCCCCCAGAAATAGCCCTCCGTCCAGCGCGAGATGGTCGCGACCGCCAGCACGAAGATGAGGTTCACGTAGCCACTGCCGTCGTCGATCCTTCGCAGCAGCGTGCAGAGCACCGTCGCCATAGCCAGGATCGCCGCCGTCAGCAAAAGGTCGTAGATCCAACGCATTTTTTCGGGGATTTTTGCCATGTCGCCGCCTTCTCTCGCTTGATCGTTGGCGCGGAGAAAGACTCCGCATGCTTTCCGTCCCCATTATAGCATACAGCCTGCTAATTTTGTGCTAAATCGAATATTTTTTTCATGGTAGCAAAAAGGACGGCGCGATGCCGTCCCTTTCGCTGATAAAGGAAGAAGTGGAATTCAAAATTAAATCTTGCGGATGCTGACATTCGTCACATTCGCCATGTTGAAGCCGGGCTGCTGGGCGATCGCCGCCATGATGGCGACCTTGACCTCGTCGGTCAGACCGTCGGCAGGAACGGCGGGCGCTGCCGGCGCGGCAGCTGCTGCAGCGGGCTTCGGAGCCTCGGGCTTCGAGAGGATCTTGCCCATCAGCATCGTCAGGAAGATGATGCAGGTAAGGCCCACAAACGTGACGCCCATACCCATGATAACAACAAATGCGCTGGAAACTTGCATCGGCGGATACGCTCCTTTTATGTATTCTGGCGCTATTATAGCGCGCAGAATTTGCATATCAACCGTTTGGAAGTCCTCTTAGCATTGGCTTAACGCGAAGAGTTTTTCCCTTAACAGCGTTTTTATTGATGTTCGGTTTCCGCTAAAGATAAAACAGTCAGCACGCCGTCCTTTACGCGGAACTTAACGTCCCAGCCGCCAAAGCTCATACCGTACACGCGCTCGGGGTCGTTCTGGTACTGCGGGCGCGGGTCCTGCGCAAGCACACCGAGCAGCGCCTCGCGCTGCCCCTCCGGCAGCTTTTGCAGGAGCTCCGGCGGGCTTTTGACTTCGATCGTCTCTTTCGGCGACGGGGCAAAGCCGCCCAGCGCCTCGGGGTGCGCGTCGGCGTAAGGAAGGTAGGGCTTGATGTCATAGATCGGCGTGCCGTCCATCAGGTCCGCGCCGGAGACGATCAGCACGTCGCCGAGGCCGTCCTCGTGCCGCACACCTTCGAGCTTCACGCAGGAAAGGCCGATGGCGTTCGGGCGGAACGGCGAGCGCGTTGCAAAAACGCCCACGCGCTCGTTGCCGCCAAGGCGCGGCGGGCGCACCGTCGGCGACCATGTGTCGCGCACGGCGGCAGAGAACTGCCAGATGAGCCACAGGTGCGAAAAGCCCTCGATGCCGCGCAGCGCGTCGGGATTGCGGTACTCCGGCTCGAAGACGATCTTCGCACGAAGCGCGGGGACGAGGCCGCTCTGGCGCGGGATGCCGAATTTTTCCGGAAAGTCAGAGTGGATTCTGGCAATGACTTTCATTGTATAGTCCATAGAATGCTCCTTTTTTCGCACCTGACAGAGGTGCGTGAGTTTTGCAGCGCCGCGGGCGCTGTATGGGGGGCGCCTGCCGTGGGGCGCGGGGCAAAGGGGGTATTCTCTTCTCGAAGAGAATACCCCCTTTAAATCCCCCAGAGAAGGACGAGGGGCGCCCCCCTCGACCCCCTACATTGGCAGTCGGGCGCTTGAATGACTGCACGCGCTGCGCAATGTAAGTGCGGTGTACATGGCTTCGCCATGAACCCCTGCGAGTCGTGACCGCTTGCAACCGCGCCTTACTGTCGTGAGGCGCGAGTGACGTTTGTCTGGCGGCAGACTGCCTGCCGAATGCGGCATTGCTGCGCTCGCCGCATTGTGGAGACTGGCGGTAGACGGGAATTACTGCGCACTTCTACAAGATGGGCAGAGCGGCACCCGCAAGGGGTGTGCCGCATCCGTAAGGCAGCAGAGCCGCCAACGGCTGCGCAACAGCGGATGATAGGAGCACATCAAGTCGTATAGCAACACCCAACGCGGCAACGCCGCACACAGGCACTCTCATTCCGGAGGCGCAAAAGCCATTCGAGCCCGAGACTGCCAATCAAAAGCCTTTCTCTTGGGGTTCCAAAGGGGCCATTCTCTTTTGCGAAAGAGAATGGCTCCTTTGCCCCTGCCGCCCGCAGGCGGCATACCCCCTCGCACTTGTGCGAAGAAAGGGAGCATTCTCTCACGTGAGAGAATAGCCCCCTTTCCCGCGTTCCCCACGTCAGGTGGGGGAATTTTCTGAAAAAAGTTCTGAAATTACTTCAGCTTTATCGGCGTGAGCTGGAGATAATCGTCCAGCGTGCCGTCATGCAGGCAGCAATCGATGATCTCGCGGCCCAGCGGGTCGAGATCGTCGGAAACGAACTGCTGGAGCTGCTCTTTGAAGAAGTCGGTCAGGATCTTGGCGCCGGCGTCGTAGCCCGCGTTGCCGAGCTTGGACTGCGTCTCGGGGCGCAGGAACGTCTGACGGATAAACTGGCCGTCGAGCTTCATTTCATCGAGCGCGTAGCCGAACAGCGGGCAGCGCGCGGGGACCAGATGCTTTTCGCGCACAAAACCGTTGTGGCGCGCGAGGTATTCGCGCGAGAGCCACTCGCCCATGAATCCAACATGATAAGCGCCGATGTGCTGGTTCGGGATCAGCACATTCGTCGTCTTAGGCGCAGACATGATCTGCTCGAGCAGCAGATTCGCCTGCGTGACCTTGCGGCCCGTGGCGAACGGCCAGTAGGAGCCGACGCCCTCGGCCTTCAGGCCGCTGCCGGCGTTCGTATCGGCGATGGACGGGTTCTTGAAGCCGCGTGGAGAGATGAGTCTCCACAGCCAGGCAATGGACTGCGGCACGACCTGCAGCATGCCCATGACGCCGTAGTTCGGGTCTTTCGCAGTAGAGGGCGGCATGCGCACACCGAAGCTACGCACGTCGACCTCGACGGGCTCGGTATCAGGCACGATGTTGTCAACCATCTTGCGCGGCAGGATGACGCGCGGGTTGGAGCAGGGCTTGCCGTTCGACTCGATCACATGCTCCCAGATGAGGCAGGTCGCACCGGGGACGCCGTCCATGTTGAAGAAGACCAGCGGCTCGCTCGGATGGATGCAGATGCGCTCATAAAGCGGGCTGTTGCCGTAGGCATTCATGCCGTCCATACGCAGAAACCAGCCGTCCTCGGCATCGAGGATGCGCAGCTTGCCGCTCTCGGGATCCTGGAAGCTCTTGAGCGCGCAGGCCATATCATCGGCAATGGGGTGGATCTTGCAGCTCTCGCCGAGCGTCATGTAATATTTTTCGCCCGTGACCGTGTGCGTACCGATGAGCAGGCGGTCGTCCTCTTCGCGGTGGAAGTCCTCGAGCATTTCGCTCTTGCCGCCGCCGGACGCGCCCTCGTGCATGAACACGACCTCGCACTCATACGGCGTCTCGACCATGGCCGCGCTTGTGTGGCAGCAGACCCAGCCCTCCTGCTCGCCGATGTCGAGCAGCAGCGAGAAAACGCCCTTCTTGGCGCTGGGGCCGGGATAGAGGTTGTAGGCCCAGACCTCGTGCATCTCCTTGGAGCGGTTGTGCACGACGACCTGCTTGCCGTCAAAGTGCGTGTGACGGAACGGGGGCGCAACGAAGATGATGGCGCGGGGCTTATAGTGCTCAGGCACATCGACAATGCTCGTAAAGCCCTGCATGTTCGCCAGCGACAGCGCGAAGAACGCGGCATTGAGCGGGCAGATCATCAGGCTCGGATAGCCGTGGCCGCGCGGACCGGCGGAAAACGGCAGCATGATGATCTGCTGCGTGGAGAGCCAGTCGAGCGTCTCCTGACGAAGGGACGAAAACTCGTAGCCAAAGCGGTCCTTGAAGCGCGGCTTGTCGGAGGGCAGATCGTCGCCGATGGCCATGCTGTTCGGGTCGCGGCGGCGCATGTAGTCTTCCATGAAGTTGACGACGCAGCCGTTCTTGCAGCGCACGACCTCCGCTTCCTTGACCGTGCCATTGCCCTCGATGGGGTAGACCACGTCGTAGCGGGAGGTGTGCGTGGGGCCGTAGGCCATCTCCTCGAGCTCTTCCTTCGTCTCGGCATAGGCGATGCACTTGCACTTTTTGAGTGCTGCGGTGACCTCGGGGGCTAAATCAAATTTTTCAAAATACTGGTCAAACATGAAAAGATCCCTCCACATCTCATTGGGGTTTGATGATTGTTTATTCGCTGCGGGACTTTTTCATGCCGCGTGTCTCCGGGGGAAGAACACTGCTGCGGCATAATAAAAGATTGAGGTAATGCTATCACGATTGATAGAAAAACGCAATAAAACATCCTTGAATGTTTTAGAAAACATGGATGATTTTTCAAAATAGTTAAATAAACAAAAAGAAGACGCTCTGCTGTGCAAAGCGTCTTCGCGGGAAAACTGAAAGGATTTACGAGATCTTTCTGAGAAAATTGCCGCCGATGCGTACGCCCTCCTGCACGATGAAAAAGGCGTGGGAATCGAGCTCACGCACGGTCTCCTGCAGCTCCGCGACCTCGAATTTCGAGACGCAGACGCACAGCACGCGCATGTCGCTCTCCGTATATGCGCCCTTGCCCTCCCAGTACGTTACGCCGCGGCCAAGGCGCGACATGATGCTGCGCGGGAGCTCGGGGTCTGCGTCCCTTGTGAAGATGAGCACCTGCACATTGATGTTCTGCTGGTGCCCGCGGTCGATGAAGAGCGAGCAGAACACCGTGTAGATGACGGAGTAGATGGCCGTCTGGATGTCGAAGAGCAGTGCGCAGGCGACGTAGAGCACGATGTTGAAGCCCAGCGAAAAACGTCCGACGGTGAAGCGGCTGCCGCGCTTTGTGAGGCACAGTCCGACAACGTCGAGCCCGCCGGTCGAGCAGCCGCAGGTCAGAGCCAAGCCGAGGGCAAAGCCGCACAGAATGCCGCCGACGAGGCACGAGGCGAGAGGATCGTCCAAAATCGGCACGGCGGGCGACTGGATCACGCTCAAAAAGAGCGACGACGCGCCCACGCAGATCAGCGTGCGGATCAAAAACGCGCGCCCGAGGTCGCGCCACGCGAGATACAGCACCGGAATATTGATGAGAAAGTACAAAATACCGGCGATGTCCACCCCTGCGGGCAGCTCAACGGCCTGCGCGAGCAGTGTTCGGATGATCTGGCTCAATCCGACTACGCCGCCGGAGTAGAGGCCCATCGGTACGACGAAAAGGTTCACGCCCAGCGCGTAGAGGAATGTTGCGAAAACCGCGATCAGGACGCGCGCCCATTTGTTTTGCAGCGCTTTGTGCAGCATAGCTCTTGCCCTCACTTTTCTCCGCACTGACCATTATTCTATGTACCCGTGCGGGTCTTATTCGCTTGTTACCTTTTGATTATAGCCCATAGCGGAGGCACTTGTAAAGCCTTCTCCGCGCGCGGGAGAGCGTGCGCGACACCGTGGACTTGTCCCGCCCGATGGCCGCGGCGATCTCCGTGACGGTCATGTTTTCCTCGTACCGCAGGCGCAGCAGCTCGCGCTGGCGGGCGGTAAGCTCCTCCTCGCGGGCAAGGCGCAGATTGCGCTTGAGGCGCATGAGGTCGCTCTCGTTGTCGCCCGCGTGCGCGGCGATCCATGCGGTCATATCGCCGTAAACTTCATTGTTGCGCATACTATAAGGTGTACTTTTCATTGCGGTAATAGCCCCTTTCGTAATAGTGCCGCGTCAGCTCGGCCAGCTCGCGCGACTGGCGCTGAAGCTGCTGGAGCTCCAAAATGCGCCGCTTGAATCGCTCGCGCTCCTCCTTCGTCGGTGCGGCCTTGGCCTGCTCGCGCAGGACCGTGATGCGCATGCGGAAGCGCAGCGCGTCCTCGCGGTAGACAAACGACATCTGATACAGCGTCATAGCGTGCTCGCCTCCCCTAATATGTATTCAAACGACCGGAGCGCTTCGCGCGCAAAGCGCGGAAAGCAGTCCGCGCAGACGGTCACGCCGTTCCGGTACCACAGCGTTTCTCCCGCGTAAATGTCCTGCGCGCAGAGTGAGCAGACCGCGTGCACCGAATCATGGTGTCTTTTTCCTGCGTACAACAAAATTCCTCCTTTTTTCAAATTCCCTGTTGACAAACGAATTGAAGTCTGGTAATATACAACCTGTTCGTTGCTGAGATGCTGGTATAGCTCAGCTGGTAGAGCAGCTGATTTGTAATCAGCAGGTCGGGGGTTCGAATCCGTCCACCAGCTCCATTTTTTCACCAGCAGTTCAATTAAATAGGGGAGAATTCCCGAGTGGCCAAAGGGGGCAGACTGTAAATCTGTTGTCAGTGACTTCGGTGGTTCGAATCCACCTTCCCCCACCAAGAACGAGTTGACGAAAGTCAGCTCGTTCTTTTGTTGCATGAAACGAAAAATATCGAGCAGCCTGCGGGCTGACTCGATATTTTCTTTCTCTCTATTTTTGCGCGTCCGTCCTCTTTCGGGGAGGCGCGTTTTCTTTTTCTGCTGCGGGGATCAGCCGCCGTACCGGTATCGGCGGCGTGCGCCGCGGGCAAACTGAGGAGAACGATTGCCGCGGCATGCTGGCAAGTACAAAGAACTTGTCAGCAAAATCAAGATATCACAAGAATCTTGATATGTCAAGAATAAATTTACAAGATTCTTGTTATAATTGATTGACAGTTACAAGCATCTGCGATAGAATACAGTCAAATCTTGTCGCAACCTGCGTTTTCTGGGGGAATCTTGATGAGTTTTGGCAAACAAATGCGTCTGCGGCGTGAGGAGCTTCATCTCTCGCGCGCGGCGCTGGCGGAGGAGCTTGGCGTTTCGCCCTCTGCCATCAGCAACTATGAAAACGGCGTCAGCTCGCCGAAGGAGGAGGTGCTGCTCCGGCTGTTCGATGCGCTTGAGATCGACCCGAACTACCTTTACCGCGATTCGTTCCGCTCAGGCAGCTTCGTCTGCTCGCGCGCAGAGCAGGATTTGATCGAAAAGTACCGCTCACTCTCGCCGCTCGAGCGCGAGACGGTAGGCAGCCTCGTCAGCGCCCTGTGCACGATGCATACAGGGCGGGAGGAAGCGAGCGCGCCGCGCCGCATCCCGCTCTACCGCTCGATCGAGGCAGCGGGCTACGCCGCCCCCGTGCCAGGCGAGGATTTTGACTACATCGTCGACCACGGCGATGTGCCGCCGGGAGCGGAATTCGCCGTGCGCATCCGCGACGACAGTTTAGAACCCGTGCTGCACGGCGGCAGCGTCGCCTACCTCAATCACGACCCGCTGCATGCGGGCGACGTGGGCATCTTCTGCGTCGGGGGCGACATGCTCTGCAAGCAGTATTACCGCGACCCGCTCGGCGTTTCGTACCTCTTTTCTCTGGGGCGGGACCGCGGCGCGGACGTCGTCTGCGGCCCTGAGAGCGGAAAGCGCTTTATCTGCTTCGGACACGTGATCTTAGATCATCGTGTGCCGCTGCCCGGTATGGGCCTGTGAGCGGGAAAAAGGCGCATTTTGCGTGGAAAAAGACTTGAATCGTTCACAAATTCTGCTTATAATATAGGTTTGGAAATCAATAAAGAAGAAGGAAGCGTATTTCTTATGACGAAAATTGACATTTTCTCCGGCTTTCTGGGCGCCGGCAAGACCACGCTCATCAAAAAGCTGATCGCGGAAGCCTACAGCGGCGAAAAACTCGTGCTGATCGAGAACGAATTCGGCGAGATCAACATCGACGGCGGCTTTCTGAAGGAGTCCGGCATCGAGATCTCCGAGATGTCCGCGGGCTGCATCTGCTGCTCCCTCGTCGGTGACTTCAACAAGGCGCTCAAAGAGGTCGTGGCGCAGTTCCACCCCGACCGCATCCTCATTGAGCCGAGCGGCGTCGGCAAGCTCTCTGACGTCATCGTCGCCGTCGAGCGCACCGTCGACGAGTGCCTGGGCGAGCTCACGCTCAACAGCTATGTCACCGTGGCCGACGCCAGCAAGGTCAAGGTCTATATGAAGAACTTCGGTGAGTTCTACAACAACCAGATCGAGGCCGCCGGCACGATCATTCTTTCCCGCACGCAGAAGCTCTCGCAGGAAAAGCTCGAGGCTGCCGCCGCGATGCTGCGCGAGAAGAACCCCGACGCCGCCATTCTGACGACTCCGTGGGACGAGCTGGACGGCAAGACCATCCTCTCCGCCATCGAAAAGGTGTCGCTGAGCGACGAGCTTCTTGAAAAGATGCGCCGCGAGCACGAGATCGAAGAGGCCGAGCACGAGCATGAGCATCACCATCATCACGATCACGATGAACATGACGAGCACGACCACGAACATGAGCATGGGCATCATCACGACCATGACCATGACGAGCACGACGAGCACGAGCATCACCACCATCACCACGACGGCGAGGAGTGCGACGATCCCGCGTGCGAGTGCCACCATCACCATCATCACCACGCCGACGACGTCTTCTCCTCCTGGGGCAAGGAGACGCCGAAGAAGTTCAGCAAGGAAGCTCTTGAGGACATGCTCCACAAGCTTGACAGCGGCGACTACGGCCACATTCTGCGTGCCAAGGGCATCGTGAACGGTGAGGACGGCTGGCTCGAATTCGACTACGTGCCCGAAGAGCATGAGGTCCGCGCGGGCCATCCCGACTATACGGGCCGTCTGTGCGTTATCGGCGCGGAGCTCAAGGAAGACGACCTTGCAGAACTGTTTGGAGTGTAATTCATGGATATTCCTGTTTATCTGGTCGCCGGATTCCTCGATTCCGGCAAAACGAGCTTTATCAACGGCATTTTAGAAGACGGCTTCGCCCGCGAGGACAGGACGCTTCTGATCTGCTGCGAAGAGGGCGACGAAGAATACGAGAAGAAGGCGCTCGACAACGTCACCGTTGTCACGGTAGACGACGAAGAGGAGCTGACGCTCGCTTTCTGCAAGGAGCTTGAAAAGAAGCACCGCCCCAAGCAGGTGCTCATTGAGTACAACGGCATGTGGCAGATGGAAAAGCTCTACCGCGAGGTGCTGCCCGCCAACTGGGTGCTCTACCAGATCATGACCTTCGTGCAGGCGCCGACGTTCGAGCTGTTCGTCAAGAACATGGGTCAGCTCATGATGGAAAAGATCACGAACGCGGACATGATCGTCTTCAACCGCTGCGACGACAAGCTCAAAGAGAGCCTGCGCGCGCGCAATCTGCGCATGGTCAACCGCCGCGCGGACATCTACCTTGAGGACAACGACGGCAACAGCGAGGACTACCTGACCGGCGACGAGTGCCCGTTCGACATGACGCCCGACCTCATTGACATTCCCGACGACGACTACGGCGTGTGGTACGTTGACGCGATGGACCATCCCGACCGCTGGGATGGCAAAAAGGTCCACATGAAGCTTATCATGTGCCACTCGAAGAAGTTCCCGGGCATCCACTGCCCCGGCCGCTTCGTGATGACCTGCTGCGAAAACGACATCCAGTTCGTCGGCATCGTCGCCAAGGGCGACAGCCTGAAGGCCTACAAGAATCGCGACTGGGTCGATATCACTGCCACGGTCAAAAAGGAGCACCTCGACGCCTACGAGGGCGAGGGCCCCGTACTGTACGTCGAGCGCATCACCACCACGTCGAAGCCCGCGCAGGAAGTCGTGTCGTTCTGACGACGCGATTTGCGGAGGTAAGGTGAATCAGCAGCGCTGCGGAGTTTTCTCCTGCTAACCCGCAGGGGAGAGCGAATAAAGGGGACATTCTCTTCTCGAAGAGAATGTCCCCTTTTGAATCCCAAGGGAAGGATGAGGGGGAACCCCCTTGCCCCCCGACATTGCGGTTTTGAGGCTTGAAGAGCTGCTCAGTCTGCGGAATCGGGTACCTGCCGGGTGATGGTTCTAAACGATTTGACTTTTTTCTATCTTCGCTGTCACTCCCTGATCTGAATGCAGTCTTGGTAGAATCCCCTGCCGTCGCTAGATTTTGCCAACCTTGCTGCCCCCCCAAAGCGGCATCGCTGCGCTCGCCGCACTTTTAAGTTCTCGTATATTTTTTACGATGGCCATGTGGTCATATCCGCGGCGCGCCGCTCGTGCTGTGCACCTTGCCGTCACCAAGCTTTACACGCAGCGGCGGCAGTTCGATGCCGAGCATCAGCTTGACGAGCCAGGCAAAAAACAGCAGCACTAAAATCGGGATCAGGCACGACGTGACGAGCATGACGGCGAGGGCCTCGATAAAGCGGTTCAGGACCGTTTTGAGCTGCCCGACCGCGGCGGTCGCCGCTCCGGTGATGCCCTCAGTCACCTTGGAAAAGAGGCCGGAAAGGCCGCTTTTTTCCCCCTCGTCCGTCTCGCCCGAGGTGGCGGACTGGATATCCTCGGTCGTCTGCTCGGCGTTTGCAATGGTCTCTTCGATCGAGGCGCGGTATGTGTCCTCGATCATGCTCGAAACCTTGACGCCCGCCGGAATGGCAAACGCGATGGCGAGCGCGAAGAGCAGCAAATGCCACGCGAGCTTCCCCAGCGCGGCGCGCAGCTTTTCGGAAAAGAGTGCAGCGATGCCAAGCGCGCAGGCTGCGGGGATCAGGATCGTGAACGACATGTAGGATGTGATCGTCAGCAGATACTTTTCCAAAAAGATGGCGCAGAGCACGATGAGGAAATAGCCGCTCAGGTCGGCGATCTTTTCGGCGATGGGCGTCGCGGTGTCGCCCGGCAGGAGCGTGATGGCTGCGCTCGCGGCGGTGGACGCCGCCGTCAGCTCGAGCACCGTCTCCTGCTTTTCCGCGAGCGCGTCGATGGACGCTTGATGGTACGCGGGGTCGGACGCTCTCTTCCCTACCGCGAAGATGGAAAGGAGCGCCGCCAGAACGAGAAGCGCCGCGAGCGCGGCCTTCTTAGTTGTCACTGAATGCATAGTTGCCTCCAAAAAACGGGATGGCTCTATCATACCGAAACGGCGGAAGATGTCAAGAAAACGCGGTTTCGGTCGCGTCGCCGTGCACGGTTTCTATCCTCCTGATCGCGTCAAAAACATAGAGAATCAGCATGAAAACGCTAATATTCCGCTAATTTCTTTCAGATTTTTCCAAATTTTATATCACTTTTCCGAATTCTGTCTTGTCACCTGCCTTGTTTTTACGGAAAGTTCGTGATAGAATACAGATTTAGCAGGATCGGCGAATCTTTTTTCATTGATTCTGTCAAAACGGAAGTTTTTTCTTCCCCGTTTCCGGCGCGAAAGCGCCTGTACTGATCTGACAAGCAAATCAAGCAATGTTTGGCAAACCTGCTGAAAAGCAGGGACGCAAAGCCAGAGGGGTCTAAGGCCGCCGTGTGCGGTTATGACAGCCGGTTGCAAATCATTCGGAAGGGCATCGCCCTTCCTGCACCGCCCGGCCCTCTCTGAAAGCAAGGCACAGGCGGGAAACCTTTTTTGCCGAAAAGAGGGGGATGAACATGCGACAAACATTTTATGAGTTCTGCATGCTGCATGAAAGGACAAACTTACTGAAAGAATGGGACGAATCGCGCAATTTTCCGCTCACGCCGGACACCGTTTCCTACGGCAGCAAGAAAAAAGTCTGGTGGACGTGTGAAAACGGCCATTCGTGGCAGACGACGGTGCATGTGCGCTCCGAGGGGAGCGGCTGTCCGTACTGCGCAGGGCGAAAGGTCCTGCCCGGCTTCAACGATTTGGAAACGCTCTGTCCCGGCGTTGCCGCGCAGTGGGACCCGTCGCTCAACGGCGCGCTGACACCGGAGATGGTCACGCCCGGCAGCAACAAAAAGGTCTGGTGGCAGTGCTCCATGGGACACGTGTGGAAATCCGTCATCTATCCGCGCACCGGCGCGCAGCAGTGCGGCTGCCCCGTCTGCGCCGGAACGGTGAGCACAACACACGCGCGGCGTTACGCCCAGCTCGACGAAATTCGCACCTTTACCGAGCTGTGACAAGACCAATTCTATAAAAACGATCAAGGCCGTGGGAAGCGATGTGCTTTCCGCGGCCTTACTTTTTGCCTGATTTGGACGCACTGTCAGCACTATGTTTAGTGCTGACGCGTTTTCTTTCCCGCTTTCACCAAAAAGCAGCGCCCCTCTCTATTACGGCGAGGGGCGGTACAATCTGTTCAATGAGTCAACTTGTTGCCGCAGGCAAAACAAATGATTGTTATATGTGGACACTTGCGCCTGATTTTTCCCTGTGCTATAATGCAGTTACTTTAATCGGATAAATTACCTGTAAAGGAGAATCATCATGGATTATATGGCTCTTTCCGCTGCCGAGTGGCAGCAGGAATACGACAAGGTGTCCGCTGAATATGAGGGCTGGAAGGCCAAGGGCCTCAAGCTCAACATGGCGCGCGGCAAGCCGAGTAAGCAGCAGCTTGACCTTGTCAGCGGCATCCTGACCGCGCTGACCAGCGCCGAGGAGTGCGTGGACAGCGGCGTGGACGCCCGCAACTACGGCGAGCTCAAGGGTCTTGAGAGCGTGCGTAAGCTGTTCGCCGATATCCTCGGCTGCAAGACCTCTCAGGTCTTCGCCGGCGGCAATTCGAGCCTCCAGCTCATGTACGACACGGTCTCCAAGGCCTACACCCACGGCCTGCTGCACAGCGAAAAGCCGTGGTGCAAGGAAGAGAGCGTCAAATGGCTCTGCCCCGCGCCGGGCTATGACCGCCACTTCAAGGTGACCGAGAGCTTCGGCTTTGAGCTCATCACCATCCCGATGACCGAAAACGGCCCCGACATGGACATTGTCGAAAACCTCATCAAGGACCCGAGCGTCAAGGGCATGTGGAACGTGCCGAAGTACTCGAACCCCGACGGCATCATCTACTCCGACGAGACCATCGAGCGCATCGCAAAGATGAAGCCTGCCGCGCCGGACTTCCTGCTGATGTGGGACAACGCCTACTGCATCCACGAGTTCGACGGCGAGTTCGTCCCGTTCAAGGATATTCTGAGCGAGTGCGAGAAGTACGGCAACGCCGACATGGTCTTTGAGTTCGCCTCCACGAGCAAGATCACGCTCCCGGGCGCGGGCGTCGCCTGCTTTGCGTGCAGCGAGGCCAACATGGAGTACATGACCAAGCTCATCGGCATTCAGGCCATCAGCTTCGACAAGATGAACCAGCTGCGCCACGTGAAGTTCCTGCAAAACAAGGAGCACACGCTCGCGCTAATGAAGGAGCACGCCAAGATCTTAAAGCCGAAGTTCGACATGGTCGTCGAAACGCTCGAGCGCGAGATCGCACCGCTCGGCATTGCGAGCTGGCACACGCCCAAGGGCGGCTACTTTGTCTCCGTGAACACGGCTCCCGGCTTTGCCAAGCGCACGCTGGCGCTCGCCAAGGATGCGGGCGTCGTGATGACGAGCGCGGGCGCGACCTATCCGTATGGACACGACCCTCTTGACAGCAACATCCGCGTCGCCCCGTCGCTGCCGCCGGTCGAGGAGCTTGAGCAGGCGATGGCCGTCTTCTGCTGCTGCCTCAAGCTCGCCGCGCTGGAGAAGAGCAAGAAGTAAGTCATATTTGCATCAAAAAAGCGGGCCGCAGTGCGGTCCGCTTTTTCTCATTTCGATTCAGTTCTTTGCTTTCTTCTCTTCCCGTCTCAAGCGCCATACGGCGAGTGAACGCACCAGAAGAACATTGACGAGCGCAAGGCGCGCGTAGCTGTAGACGACATTCAGAAGGAAGTACGGCGAAATGTTGCTGTAATTGCCGAGATCGTCGAGCAGCAGCGGCATAACGCCGTAGCTCATCAGAAGCGGCAGCGCGACAAGCGCGGCAAGCCAGCCGGCAATGAGCCATGTGCCCTCCTTTTTCGTCGCGGGCAGCCTGAGCGTCCGGTAGGAGCGCACCGTGCAGACGATCATCACAAGCATGCCGAGGAGCTGCACCCACGAGATGGCAAGGCGCGCATAGTTCATCTGCGCCGTCCAGAGGTGCGTCATAAAGACGGTCGTCCACGAGAGGCCGGTCGCAAAGCGGAGGTAGAGATCAATACAGAGATAGGCCGCCCAGCCGCACCACAGGCCCGTGCGATGCTTCACCGTAAAGCAGATGATGCCGCAGAGGAAAAACGGCAGTCCGTAAATCAGCCCCGCCAGCAGATCGCCGGCGAGTATCAGGCAGGTGAGCAGAAGAACCGCGCCGATACACATTAAAATCGTACCCGCAATGGTGTGACGCTTTTCCTGCTCGGACGAAGTCTGCGGCGTGAAAGAGGCGGGTACTGCCTGTGCCGCGGGCGCGGCTGTTTCCGCCTTCGGCGCGTCCTCGCCGCGCACCAGCTCGTCAAGCGTCACACCGAAGAGCTCGGAGAGCTTTAATAGCTTGTCAAGTTCGGGGATGGAGGCGTCGGTCTCCCATTTGGATACGCTCTGGCGCGAGATGTCCAGCGCGTCGGCAAGGTCGCCCTGCGACCAGTTTTTCTGTGTGCGCAGGCGCACGATGTTCTCTCCAAGTGTCATGTGATGGGGTTCTCCTTTGCAGATTTTCTGCGTTCAGCTTAGCAAAAAAGCGGCAAAAAGTCCACCAAGCGGGGTTGAAAAGTTAGCAACCAGCGGTTGCAGCTCAAAAAAGAGGCCATAAATGGCCTCTTTTTTGAAAAAGTTTCGCTGCGCTTTGTGCCTTGCCACCCGTAGGGAGGCTGTGACACACGCTCCGCAAACGTGCGCGCCTACGGTGCGTGCGCTGCCGCGGAGCGCGTTCCTTTTCAAAAACAAAGAGCGCCTTTCGGCGCTCTTTGTTTTTGATTAAAATTCGTAGTCTACGGCCACGCGGTCGGCGCGGATGGACTTGCAGATATCGCTCACGGCGACATGGCGGGGATCGACCTTGTAGGCGTTCAGGTCATCCATCGTCTCAAACTCGGAGACGAGCACGGCGTCGTAGTTGTCCTTGCCGATGTTGCGCGCGACCTCGCTCTTTTTGAGCTGCGGGATCACGCCGTCGAGCGCGGCGAGCTTCGTCAGAAACTCGTTGGCTTTTTCCTCAGTGCCCTCGCGGAACTTCCACATTACGATATGACGGATCATAGGTATTTTCTCCTTTTTATCTGGCGTTATAGGCCTCGATGGCCTTCTTGAGAATTTCCATGGCGCGCTCAAGCTTATCACACTCAAGGACGTAGGCCATGCGGACCTCGTTTTTGCCCTTGCCGGGGGTCGCGTACATCGAGCCGCCGGGGGCCATCATCACGGTCTCGCCGTTGTCGCTGTACTCCTCGAGCAGCCACTGCTGGAACTTGTCGGCGTCATCGACCGGCAGCGCGGCCATCACGTAGAACGCGCCACCCGGCACGTCGAACACCACGCCGGGGATCTCGCCGAGCTTGCGGCAGAGCGTGTCGCGGCGCTTCTTATACTCGTCGCGCACGGCGGCAAAATACTCTGGGCCGACGGTGTAGAGCGCGGCAGACGCGATCTGGTCGAGCGTCGCGACCGAAAGTCTTGCTTGGCAGTATTTCATCGCGTGGTTCATGAACTCCTTATTCTTGGAGATCAGGCAGCCGATACGCGCGCCGCAGGCGGAAAAGCGCTTGGAGACCGTGTCGATGACGATGATGTTGTCACCCGCCCTGTCGGCAAACTCGCCAAACGACTGGAGCTTCTCCCCGCCGTAGACGAATTCGCGGTACGCCTCGTCGCCGATGAGGAACAGATCATGCTTCTGTGCGACATCGACGAGCATCTCCATCTCCTCGTGGCTCAGCACAACGCCGGTCGGGTTGCCGGGGTTCGTGACCATGATGGCGCGCGTGTGCTCGTTGATGAGAGATTCGATCTTCTCGCGCTCAGCGTAGCGATACCCCTCCTCCGGGCAGGTCGGGATCGGGCGAATCGATGCGCCGCAGGTGCGGGTCATCGTGTTGTAGTTCGGGTAGAACGGCTCGGGAATCAAAATTTCGTCGCCGTCGTCAAGAATGCACTGCAGCGCGATCTGAAGCGCCTCACTGCCGCCGACGGTGACGTAGATCTCGCTCTTGCCGAAGTGCATGTCGAGCTTGTCATAGTAGTTCTGGATCGCGTCGATCAGCTCGGGGATGCCGGGCGAGGGCGCGTAGGCCAGCACCGGCTGCTCGAAGTGACGGACTGCCTCGAAAAACGCGGGAGGAGTCTGTACGTCGGGCTGGCCGATGTTGAGGTGATAGATGTTGACGCCGCGTGCCTTTGCCGCCACCGCGTACGGGTGGAACTTGCGCATCGGAGACAGGCCGCATTTTTCAACTTTGCTGGAAAATTTCATGTTGTGCTCCTCCTTTTTTATTATGATGACCGCCGGTCATATTCAATACACGTATGATATCTGTCCAATGCTGGTTATATAGTATAACGGCTGCATTTTTCAAAGACAACTAAAATTTTGTCGGTAAACTGCATAAAATATCACGGGCATATCGTCAGCGTTTACAGCTTCTCCACATCGCTCTCGCCGCAGACGACTATGCCGTGCGCCTTGAACAACTCCACCGTCACGCCGTCGCCCGCGATCAGGCGGCGGGAAAAAGTTCCGTCGTAAATCTGCCCGCAGCCGCAGCTCGGGCTCTTTTCCTTGAGCACGGCAGCCTCGCAGCCGTTTTGCTGGCACAGCGCGAGAGCTGCCTCCGCACCGCGGCGGTACGCCTCTGTCACATCGCGGCCACCCGCTGTGACGACACGCTCGCCCCGCCGTTCGCTGGGCACACGCGGCGTCGGGAGACCGCCGAGCTGTTCGGGGCAGACAGGAACAATTTCATATTTTCCCACCAACGCCTGCACGCGCGCGTCCGCTTTACTTTTTCCGTCGTAGCGGCAGGGCGTGCCGAGAAGGCAGGCCGACACGAGCAGCTTATCCATGCCGCACCTCCAACGCTTTCCCGTTGAGCTTTGCCTCCGCGAGCGTTTCGCCCTCGTAACGCAGCTTGAGCGAGAAAAACGGTACGTTTTCGTCGAGCAGGCGCAAAAAGATCTTGTCGCCCTCCCACGCGGGCAGCGCCAGCAGATCTTTCTTTTTGATCCACGCAAGCTCGCCCTCATCGCAGTCCTTGAGCGTTCCCTCAAAGCCGTCGGCAGTGAAAAGGTGCATGTACTCGCTCTCCCACTTGTCCGACACGAATGTCACGATGCCGCGATAGCGGTAAGAGGTCAGGGCGAGGCCGGTCTCCTCCTTCGTTTCGCGCAGAGCGCACTCCTCCGGGCTCTCGCCCTCCTCAAATTTGCCGCCGATGCCGATCCACTTGTCGCGATTGCAGTCGTTCTCCTTTTTCGTGCGGTGCAGCATCAGGTATTCGCCGCCGCATTCGATATAAATGAGCGTCGTGTTCACGGCGCGATAGATGCTACTGCTCATGATACTCCCTCCCCAAAGGGTCTTTTTGTCAGTATAAAAGATGGCGGCAAAAATTGCAAGTGAAGGCGCCGTTCAGAAAATCGCGCATTTTTCGAATTTGTGCTTGACTTTGCTGTGATTTTTGGTATAATCATTTTTGCTGTCGAGCGCACCGATACGCAGCAGTATCGAAGCGGTCATAACGAGCACGACTGGAAATCGTGTGTACGCCAAAAGCGTACCGAGAGTTCGAATCTCTCCTGCTGCGCCAAAAAGAACACTACCCTGTTGGGTGGTGTTCTTTTTTTGTATCCAGAGATTCGAACAGGGCATGAGCGAAGCGAAAAAACGCCCCAGTGGGGCGTTTAGTGCCCGCCTACACCGTCGTGGCATCACGATCGACGCGACTTGTCCAGTCCCGTCGATCGTGCCACTTCCTCGAAAGCGGCTCACTTTCTCTGCCACTGGCAGCGTTTCGCCGCTTTCCGTGTCGCGGTGTGGTAACACCGCGAGCGAATCTCTCCTGCTGCGCCAAATAAAACCACTATCTTTCGATGGTGGTTTTATTTTTTACTCAGCGCTCTCAGCGAACTGGGCTTTTCTCCCTTTACTCCCCCAGCATCTCTCCTGCGGCGAGGACGGCGTTGCGAACGCACTGCGCGCAGGGACAGAGGACCTTGCCGGTCTCCACGCCCTTTAAGTCCTTGCAGATCGTCGCGCCGCTCTTTTCCTGAAAGCTCGTAAGGATGCTGCGGGCCGTGCGCGGCGTGCCCTTGCCGTCCGTCACGCTGCCCGCGGCCATCACCGCGCCGATCAGCGCGCCGCAGGTGGCCTGCATGCAGCCCATGCCCGCGCCGTAACCCGCGCCGAGCTTCATCAACGTATCGTGGTCGACGGGAATTTTATCCTCCCACGCGCACAGCACCGACTGGGTGCAGTTGCCCTTTCCCGCGGCAAATGTTTCCACCGCCAGCTCGGCGCGCTCTTCAATCGTCATTGTTTCTATCTCCTTTGCTTTTTGATCCATTCCGACTTGCCGGTCGTTTCCCCTATCGTACGCACAACGGCGCGCAAAGTCAACCGCCGCGCGCGCTGGATTTTTGCCCGCAGCCGTGCTATGATGGAGAAAATCACCACAAGAGGATTCCCAATGAAGAAGCAACTGACCGCATGGCTGCTCGCGCTCGTGATGCTCTTCTCGCTCGTCGGCTGTGGCGCGGATGCGCCGGTGCAGGACGATTCCAGCCTGCCGCAGCAGGAGCAGCAGGATGCGCAGAACGCACCGTCTGAAGACGCCGGCATGCCGGACGAAACAGCGCAGATCGACGAGGACGGCTCCTACACGACCAAGGACGACGTCGCGCTCTATATCCACACCTACGGACATTTACCGGACAACTTCATCACCAAGAAAGATGCCCAGGCCCTCGGCTGGCCGGGCGGGTCGCTCGAGCCCTACGCGCCGGACAAATGCATTGGCGGCAGCCGGTTCGGCAACTACGAAGGTCTCTTGCCCGAGGCGGACGGACGCACCTACACCGAATGCGACATCGACACGCTGGGCGCGGATTCGCGCGGGGCCAAACGCATCGTCTTCTCAAACGACGGCCTCATTTACTACACCGAAGACCACTACAAGTCCTTTGAACTGCTGTACGGGGAGGAGTGAGCACCATGCGCTTTGTATTAGACGTCTCCGCCTGCGAAAGTGTCGAAGACCTACACCGCGCGCTCGCGGAGGGGCTGCGTTTTCCCGCGTGGTACAGCGGCAATCTCGATGCCCTGCACGACTGCCTGACGGACTTGCATGAGCCGACGGAGCTGATCGTCCGCGGCACTTCGGCGCTTGACGAGCTGCTCGGTCGCCGCGCCAACGCCTTCCGCCGCGTGCTTGATGACAGCGCGGAGGAAAATCCGAATCTCACCGTGCGGTTTGAGGACGCTGTTGAAGACGATACCTATTAGCTTCTACACATAAAGAGAACCATTCCGCTTCATCGCCGATTTGGGCTTGCAATCACGTCCCGAGAGCTTCTGCAAAATGGTTCTAAGTGTAGTATCTTCCATACAAGCGATACTGTAAAGCCATATAAAGGAGCGCTGATGACAGCGCCCCTTTTTCATTTCGCGGAGAATTTACAAAAACTTCTCCCATTTCCGCCGCTTTCCATGGTATGATGAAAAAAACCGATTATTCCTGATAGAAAGAGGAGACCGCCATGTCACAGGTGACCAAACGCGCGCTCGAGGCGTCGCTCAAAAATCTGCTGCTGCAAAAGCCCCTGAGCAAGATCACCATCAGCGATATCACGGAGGACTGCGGCATCAACCGCATGACGTTTTACTACCACTTCAAGGACATTTACGACCTTGTCGAATGGTCGTGTCAGGAGGACGCCAGCAAGGCGCTCGCAGGCAACAAGACCTACGAGACGTGGCAGCAGGGTTTTTTGCAGCTCTTTAAGGCCGTGCAGGACAACAAGCCATTCATTATGAATGTCTACCACTCCGTCAGCCGCGAGCAGGTGGAAAACTACCTCTACAAGGTCACCTACGACCTGCTTGAGGGCGTAGTCGAGGAGCAGGCACAGGGCATGAGCGTGCGTGACGAGGACAAGGCCTTCATCGCAACGGTCTACAAGTACGCCTTTGTCGGTCTGATGCTCGACTGGATCAAAAACGATATGAAGGGCGACTCCCAGCTGCTTGTCGACCGGCTCGAACTCGTCATCCACGGCAATGTCCGTGCCGCGCTCGAGCGGCTGCGCATCGATAAGGCGTGACGGTTTCCCTGCTTTCATCAAAAGCGGCAGAATGATAAAAATTTTTACAGCTTTTCGGACGGTGATAAGAAACTTATCACCGCCCGATTTCTGCTGATTGTTCTTTTCGCAAAACCGCGGTATGCTTTCACCATCGGAAGGAAAAAATACCGTTGATTCCCAAGGTTGAATGTGTTTCGTGGATCAGCGGTTTCACAGACAGTTTGAAAGGAGAAATGATTTATGTATTATTCCAGCGGTAACTATGAAGCGTTCGCCCGTCCCAAGAAGCCCGAAGGCGTGGACAACAAGTCCGCCTATATCGTCGGCAGCGGCCTCGCCGCGCTGACTGCCGCCTGCTACCTCGTGCGTGACGGCCAGATGAAGGGTGAGCACGTGCACGTGCTCGAAAAGGGTGATCTGCCCGGCGGCGCGTGCGACGGCTACAAGTTCGAAAACCTCGGCTACGTGATGCGCGGCGGCCGCGAGATGGACAACCATTTCGAGGTCATGTGGGACCTGTTCCGCTCCATCCCCTCCATCGAGACCGAGGGTGTGAGCGTGCTCGATGAGTACTACTGGCTCAACAAGGAAGACCCCAACTACTCCCTCTGCCGCGCGACCGTCAACCGCGGTCAGGACGCGCACACCGACGGCAAGTTCGACATCTCCGACAAGGGCGCGATGGAGATCATGAAGCTCTTCTTCACCCCCAACGAGCAGCTGCAGGACAAGAAGATCACCGACTTCTTCGATGACGAGGTCCTTTCTTCCAACTTCTGGCTCTACTGGCGCACAATGTTCGCCTTTGAAAACTGGCACAGCGCACTCGAGATGAAGCTCTATATCCAGCGCTATATCCATCACATCGGGGGACTTCCCGACTTCACGGCGCTGCGCTTCACGAAGTACAACCAGTACGAGTCCATGATCCTCCCGATGGTCAAGTACCTCGAGAGCCACAACGTCCAGTTCCACTACGGCGTGCAGGTCGCAAACGTCGAGTTCGACTGCTCTGACCCCAAGCACAAGCTGGCTAAGCGCATCGATGTCATCCGCGACGGCAAGAAGGAGGCCATCGACCTCACGGAAAACGACCTCGTCTTCATCACGAACGGCGGCTGCGTCGAGAACTCCTCCATGGGCAGCCAGAACACCCCCGCCCAGTTCAACACCGAGCTCAAAGAGGGCGGCGGCTGGGATATGTGGCGCAAGATCGCCGCGCAGGATCCGTCCTTCGGTCATCCCGACAAGTTCTGCCACGACCCCGAGCAGACCAACTGGATGAGCGCCACCGTCGAGACCCTCGACCAGAAGATCATCCCCTATATCAAAAATATCTGCAAGCGCGACCCGTTCACCGGCCATGTCGTCACCGGCGGCATCGTCACCGTGAAGGATTCCTCGTGGCTCATGAGCTGGACCATCAACCGCCAGCCGCAGTTCCGCACGCAGCCCAAGGACCACTGCCTCGTCTGGGTCTACTCCCTCTTCACCGACAAGCCGGGCGATTATATCAAAAAGCCCATGCGCGAGTGCACCGGCAAGGAGATCTGCATGGAGTGGCTCTACCACATCGGCGTGCCCGAGGACCAGATCGAAGAGCTCGCGACGAACAGCGCCAACACCGTGCCCGTCATGATGCCGTATATCGACGCGTTCTTCATGCCGCGCGCCTATGGCGACCGCCCGAACGTCGTGCCCGAGGGCAGCGTGAACTTCGCCTTCCTCGGCCAGTTCGCCGAGACCCCGCGCGACACGATCTTCACCACCGAGTATTCCATGCGCACCGGCATGGAGGCCGTCTATACGCTGCTGAACGTCGACCGCGGCGTGCCCGAGGTCTGGGGCAGCGTGTATGATGTGCGCGATCTGCTCAACGCAACTGTCAAGCTGCGCGACGGCAAGAAGGCCACCGACATGGATATGGGCTTCATGGAAAAGATGGCCGTCAAGAAAGCTCTCGGCAAAATCGAAGGCACCGACATTGAAAAGCTCCTCAAGGAGTACGGCGTCATCTAAGGATAAAAGCAAGCAGGATAGCAGGAAAATAATGAGAAAGGGCGGGAGCATAGCTCCCGCCCTTACTTGCGCTCTCGCGTCTATTTCACCGGTGCATTAAGTCGCTCAGCGCGCCGTCCACGGCGGTACCCATCTGCTGCATGGTGCGGCCCACGCAGGTCTTCATGGCTTTGCGCTTTTCTGCGACGGTCATGCCGATGATCGCGCCGGCGGCCATGCCGGCAGCCATACCGCGCCAGAATGCGGTATCACACATATCGATCACTCCTTTGCTCACGCGCTTAGTCTGTCCACACAAAATCGCGTCATACGCGGCAATTTTTGCCGCAAATCGCCCTTGCTGAATGCCTCTTTTCGGCCTATAATGAAAATGAGAAAAAGTAAGCATGAAGGAGAACCATATGACCACGATTTATCTCATCCGCCACGCCGAGGCCGAGGGCAACCTCTATCGCCGCGCGCATGGCTGGTACAACAGCACCATCACCGACCGCGGCTACCGCCAGATTGCCGCGCTCACCAAGCGCTTTACCGACACGAAATTTGACGCCGTTTATTCAAGCGACCGTTTCCGCACGATGATCACGGCGCTTTCCATCTATAAAACGCACGGTCTGCCGCTGCGCACCGTCCGCGCGCTGCGCGAGATCGACGTGGGCTATTGGGAGGATACCCCGTGGGCGGAGCTTGAGCGCATCGACCCTGAACAGCTCGCGAATTTCAGCAACGACTCGCAGAACTGGCACGTCCCCGGCTGTGAAAGCTTTGCCGAGGTGCGCGAGCGGATGCGCAAGGCGCTCACAGAGATCGCCGAGGCGCACCCGAACGGCACGGTCGCCGTCTTTTCCCACGGCATGGCCATGCGCATCATCGTCGGCACGCTTCAGGGCATGACACTGCACGAAATCGACAAGACCGGCCACGCGGAAAACACCGCCGTTGCAAAGCTCGAGTACGAAAATGGCACGTTCAATGTCATCTTCCGCGACGACGCCTCCCACCTCGGCGACAACATTGCCACCGTGCGCAAGCAGCCTTGGGTCAACGACCCGAAAGGCTTCGAGGGCGGCATCTACTACCGCGCTTCGGGCGAAGCGGGGCATTTCGACGTGATGCACGGCGGCGATGTCATCGGTGCGGTCAGCGTTGTCTCCTGCCGCGGCGGTGTGGGCACGATCGGCGAATTCTGGCTCGAGGAGGACGCGCAGAAGCGCAACCTCGGCGAAAAGCTCGTCGGTCAGGCTCTCTCCTATGCGCGCTCGCGCGGCTGCTCCATTCTCTCGACCGGCCGCATCCCGAAGAGCAATGCAGTCGGCCTCCACTGCGCGGAAAAGTGGGGCTTCCACCCCGTTCATGAGGACGCGGAAAGCGTCACTTTTGAGAAGAATTTCGAATACGATGAGGAATCCTGCTGGAAGAGATTGCAGGAAGTTATCGAAAAATGAAGAAAAAGAAGATCGAAAAGGCCTTTCTGCCGGTCTCGAAGGACGAGATGGTCGAGCGCGGCTGGTACTACTATGACTTCCTCGTCGTCACGGCGGATGCGTATATCGACCACCCGAGCTTCGGCACGGCGATCATCGCACGCGTGCTGGAGCACGAGGGCTACCGCGTGGCCGTGCTCGCCCAGCCGGACTGGCACAGCGCGGACGCCTTCCGCGCGATGGGCCGTCCGCGCTACGGCGTGATGATCGGCGGCGGCAACATCGACTCGATGGTCGCGCACTACACGGCGGCAAAAAAGCGCCGCACGCAGGACCTCTACTCCCCCGGCAGCCGCATGGGTCTTCGCCCCGACCGCCCGACCATCGTATACGCCAGCCGCTGCCGCGAGACCTTCGGCAATATCCCCATCGTCGTCGGCGGACTGGAGGCAAGCCTGCGCCGCTTTGCGCACTACGACTACTGGGACGATAAGGTCCGCCGCGCGCTCATTTTCGACGCGCAGGCCGACCTGCTCGTTTACGGCATGGGCGAATATGCCACGCGCGAGATCGCGCGCCGGCTCTCCAAGGGTGAAAAGGCGGATACCTTGACAGATATTCGCGGCACGGCGTTTGTAACGCGCACGCCCGAAGTCTGCGCCTTCGACCATGTCGAGTGCCCGTCATATGAAGAGGTGTGCGGGGACAAGCACGCCTACGCGCTCGCGACAAAGCTCGAATACGAGGAGCACGACCCCATTCGCGGCAAAGCGCTCTGGCAGGCGCACGGGCGCGACACGCTCGTCGTCAATCCGCCCGCGATGCCGCTTTCGCGTGAGGAGCTCGACGAGGTCGCCGAGCTCCCCTACATGCGCGAGGTGCACCCGATGTACGACGCTCTCGGCGGCGTCGCCGCCATCGAGGAGGTGCGCTTTTCCGTCGCGCACAACCGCGGGTGCTTCGGCGGATGCAACTTCTGCTCGCTGGCGTTCCATCAGGGGCGCATGATCACCTCGCGCTCGATCGAATCCTGCGTGCGCGAGGTCGAGGGCTTCACCCACGACCCGAAGTTCAAGGGCTACGTCCACGACGTCGGCGGTCCGAGCGCCAACTTCCGCCATCCGTCGTGCAAGGATCAGTTGAAGCGCGGCATGTGCCGCAATAAAAACTGCCTCGCTCCCTACCCCTGCAAAAATCTCGATCCCGACCACTCGGAATATGTCGAGCTGCTGCGTCGTCTTCGCGCGATCCCCGGCGTAAAGAAGGTCTTCGTCCGCTCGGGCATCCGGTATGACTATCTGCTCGAGGACAAGGGAAGTCCCTTTTTGTCCGAGCTCGTCAAATACCACATCTCCGGCCAGCTCAAGGTCGCGCCCGAGCACTGCGTGGCGGGCGTGCTCGACTACATGGGAAAGCCGCACTTCGACGTGTTTGAAAAATTCTGGGACAAATACCGCTCCGTGAACGAGAAGAACGGGCGCGAGCAGTATCTCGTTCCCTACCTCATGTCGTCCCACCCCGGCTGCACACTCGAGGACGCCGTGCAGCTCGCGGAATTTCTACACTCCACGGGTCACAAGCCCGAGCAGGTGCAGGACTTCTACCCCACGCCCGGTACGCTCTCGACCTGCATGTACTACACCGGCATCGACCCGCGCGACATGACGCCCGTCTTTGCCGAGACGACGCCGCACGGCAAGGAATTGCAGCGTGCGCTGCTCCAATGGTTCCGCCCCGACAAGAAAAAGCTCGTCATCGAGGCGCTCAAAAAGGCCGGACGCGAGGATCTCATCGGCTACGGGCCGAAGTGCCTTGTCCGTCCGTACGGCGATGACCGCGCGATGCCGCACGGCAAATCCGGCGGCGGCAAAAAGCCCTCCGCCGCTCAGACCGGCGGCCGCAGAAACGACGCGCCCCGCGGCGGGCAGAGCCCGAAGAACAGCGGCGCTGACAAGCCGAAAAACTTTAAGCGCAAATCCGGCTGGGCCAAGCCAAAGCCCACGGCAAAGAGCAAAAAGAGATAAAAAATGCTTGCAAAGCGATCGCTTTGCAAGCATTTTTCTTTTACCGCTCTTATATTCACTTGCCAGGCGACAGAAAAAAGCCCATGGGTTTGCAAAATCCACGGGCTTTTTGACGAAATGAATCAATATCCGCTCACTGATAATCGCTCAGCAGGAACATCGACTTGATCGCGACGACCTCGTCGTATTCCTCCTGCGAGACCTGCACGTCGGCGTTGAGCGCCTTGAGGTCGGTCTTGAGCACCTCGAGCGCCTCATCTGCGCTCTGGGCGCGGCCCTCGCGCAGGATGCGGATCATGCGCGTGAGCACGACAGGGTGCGCATAGCGCGCCGGCAGCGGAAAATCGTCCGGCAGGACGTGGGCAAGGTTGGCCTGTGCCTCTTCCCAGGCGCGGGCGACGGCCTTTTTGTTGTTCTTCGCCGTGGGCAGCACGTGCGCGCCGGAAAAGAAGAAGATCGCCGCAAAGCCGAAGAGGGCGAAATACATGCCGAAATCTCCGCCGTTGCGCCACGAGATGATGCCGTACACCATCGCCGCCGCGCCCGCCAGCACAATGGCCAGCGCCACCCAGCGGTAGGCGGGGTTTGTATGCTGGTTCACGCGCTTGGCCCTGGCCGCTTTGGAAAGCTGCGATGTCAGCTCGGGATAGCCGGAGAGGAACTTCTGCGCCTTTTCCAGCTCTTCTTTCGCGCTCTGCGCGTCGCTCGTCAGCTCGGAAAGATAGCGCGCAGCCTCTTCCTTTGCCTTCTGCTCCAAGCGCTGCTCGCCGCCGACGCTCAGCGTCGGGATCTCGGGATGCACTTCCCCGATATAGGCGAGCATCGCGTCCACGTCTTCCTCGCGCTTAAAGGTACACTGCTTTTCCTTCCCGCCGTCATACTGCACCACGAGATAGGGGATCGCGCCGAACACGCCCTTGCCCGAAAAGCCGCCCTGGCTCATCGCCACGCGCTTGAAGACGCGGCGCACCGACGAAAAGGCGACATAGTAGCGCCGGTCGATAAAATAGCTATTCAAAAACAGCGCCTCTTTCCCCACGCCGCAGGGGCCAAAGCGCTTGCAGGACTTCTTGTCCGCGGCGACAGCTTCGGCGTTGAGACTCGTTTCGCCAAGGCGCACAGGTGCAAAAATCATAAAGCTCCTCCAAAATTTGAAAAAGCGGTGGGAGAGCATTCTCCCACCGCTCTACGAATAGTTTACTTGTGCAGCGTCTCGTAGTGAGGCTGGGTATGGCGCTTCTTGATGGTGTACAGGAAGATGCCAAGGAACACGATAGCGGCGATGATACCGATGGGGTAAGCAACAGCAGTGTTGTAAACGGTAGCGCCGTCAGCAGTCTTGGTGTTGAGGAACTGGCCGAGGCACTCGTTGCCCAGCAGGAAGTACGTCACGGACACAGCGCTCATGAAGGTAGCGGGAACAGCGGTGATCCAGTAGTTCTTCTTATCATAGAAGAGGTACATGGAGGCAGCCCACAGAACGATCATGGCGAGGGTCTGGTTCGTCCAGCTGAAGTAACGCCAAATGATGGTGTAGTCGATCTTGCCGAGGGCGTTGCCGATGCCGAGGATCGCGCCGACGCCGAGAACGGGCACGCAGAGGATCAGACGGTTCTTCCAGCTCTTCTGCTCCATGTGGAACCAGTCGGCCAGAACAAGACGTGCGGAACGGAACGCGGTATCGCCGGAGGTGATGGGGCAGGCGATAACGCCGAGCATGGCGAGCGCAATGCCCACGCCGCCCATGGTCTTGGAGCAGACGTCGTAAACAGCGGTAGAGCCGCCGCCGCCGAGGGCCAGAAGCTCCTCACCGGTGTAGATCGCGCAGCCGGCAGCAGCCCAGATCAGAGCGATGATACCCTCAGAGACCATTGCGCCGTAGAAGACGAAGTGGCCCTGCTTCTCGCTCTTCATGCAGCGAGCCATCAGGGGGCTCTGCGTGGCATGGAAGCCGGAGATCGCGCCGCAGGCGACGGTGATGAACATGAAGCTCCAGATCGGAGTGCCCTGCGGGTGGAGGTTGGCGAAGTTGTTCCAGATCTCGGGGATCTCATAGCCCTTGGTGAAGATACCCAGAGCCACGCCGAGCGCCATAATGATCAGGCAGATACCGAACAGGGGGTAAATCTTACCGATGATCTTGTCGATGGACAGGAACGTTGCGATGAAGTAGTAGATCAGGATCAGGACCAGCCAGAACAGCTTGCTGGCCACAATGCCGGTGCTGCCGCCGTTGGTGAACAGCAGCTGGATCAGACCGGCAGGGCCGACCGCAAAGACCGTACCGACCATGACGAGCAGCACCACGCTGAACACACGCATGACGTTCTTCATCGCGCCGCCGAGGTAGATACCGGAGATCTCGGAGATGGAAGCGCCTTCGTTACGCTCGCTCATCATACCGGAGAAATAGTCGTGAACCGCACCGGCAAAAATCGTACCGAAGGTGATCCACAGGAAAACCACAGGGCCCCACAGAGCGCCGCTCAAAGCGCCGAAGATAGGGCCGAGACCCGCGATGTTCAGAAGCTGGATCATAAACAGCTTCCACTGCGGCAGAACCATGTAGTCCACGCCATCGTTGATCTTGACAGCCGGCGTTTCACGGTCGTCAGGGCCGAAGGTCTTTTCGACGATGCCACCGTAAACGAAGTAGCCGCCGATCAGCAATGCGAGGCAGATCAGAAAGCTAAACATTTTTCTCCTCCTATTTTATTACAAATGTTTGCCTTGCAGGAGAATTTCCCCTGCGTTTCGCCTGATTATAATAATTTTTTGGAGAAAAAAGTCAATCGTCAAAATGAACAAATTTTGAATGAATATTATTTTATTCGAGCTGGATATTTGTTTTTCCCTTATGCGCGGATGACCTGCTCGATGGCCGCTAAAAGCTCGTCGTAGCCCTCAAAAGCGGGCAGATGCGGGTAGTCGTGCTTGATCTTTTCCGTCGTGCGGAACAGGAAGCCCGCCTTGGACGCTTCGATCATTTCGAGGTCGTTGTAGCTGTCGCCGCTGGCGATGGTCTCAAAGCCGATGGACTGAAGGCCGCGCACGGTCGTAAGCTTGGAATGCTCGCATCTCATCTTGATGCCGCTGATGAATCCGTCGGCGTCCACCTCGAGAGAGTTGCAGAAAATGGTCGGCCAGCCGAGTTTTTTCATCAGCGGTTGTGCAAATTCCTCAAAGGTGTCGCTCAAAATGATGGCCTGCGTCTCAGATCTCAGCTTGTCGAGGAATTCTTTCGCCCCCGGCAGCGGGTCGATGCGCGCGATCGTCTCCTGAATTTCCTTGAGTCCCAGGCCGTGCTCGCGGAGCACGCCCAGGCGCCATTTCATCAGCTTGTCGTAGTCCGGCTCGTCGCGCGTGGTGCGCGTCAGCTCGGGAATGCCGCTCTCACGGGCAAATTCGATCCAAATTTCGGGGACGAGCACGCCCTCCATATCAAGGCAGGTAATATACATGTTTATTCTCCTTTATCACTTTTCCGCCGCGGCCTTGCCGAGCACGTAGTCGAGCATCTCGCCGCGGTCGATCACGTCGCGGTGACGCACCGCGCGGGAGCGTAGGTCGGCAAGATTCTTCGGCACGGGCACGCCCGTGACCTTGTGGAGTTGCTCCATCACGTCGAACTCGTCGCCCTCGGCCTTTTCGCCGATGCCCTCGAGCACGGCGGCGGGGAATTTATAAGGAGAGGCAGTGGAGAGCACGACGACGGCATTGTGCTCGGGGTTTGCCTGCTTGTACTGCTGCGCCACGTCCCAGGCGACCGCCGTGTGCGTGTCGCAGAGGTAATGGTCGTCCTTCCAGACCTTGCCGATGGCGGTTTTCGCACCCTCGTCGTCGCAGAAGCCTGCCCAGAAGAGCTCGTGCAGCTTTTCAAGCATGTCCGCGGGCACCTCGTACTCACCGTTTTCGCTGAGCTGCTTCATTAAATCCGCGATGAGCTTGTCGTCGCCGGAGAGGAGATAGAGCAGGCGCTCCAAGTTGCTGGAGACGAGAATGTCCATCGAGGGGGACACGGTCTTGTAGAAGGGGCGGCGGCGGTCATAGCGGCCCGTGCGCAGGAAGTCGGTCAGCACATTGTTGGCGTTGGACGCGCACACGAGCTTGCCGACGGGAAGGCCCATCTCCTTGGCAAAGTAGCCCGCGAGGATATCGCCGAAGTTGCCGGTCGGCACGACGTAGTCGACCTTGTCGCCCGGCTGGATGCGGCCCGCCTGCACGAGGTCGGCGTACGCTCTATAATAATAGACGACCTGCGGGGCGAGGCGGCCGATGTTGATGGAGTTAGCCGAGGACAGGCGAACGCCCTTACCCTCGAGCAGCTGATCCTTGCTGACGGCGGAGAAGATTTTCTTCACGCCGGTCTGCGCATCGTCGAAGTTGCCGCGCACCGCGCACACGCAGACGTTTTCGCCCGCCTGCGTCGCCATCTGCGCCTGCTGCACGGCGCTCACGCCGTCGTGGGGGTAGAAGACGATGATCTTCGTGCCCGGCACATCGCAGAAGCCCTCCATCGCCGCCTTGCCGGTGTCGCCGGACGTGGCGGTCAGGATCATGATCTCGTCGTCCACACCGAGCTTTTCTTTCGACGCGGTCATCAGGCGCGGCAGCATCGAGAGCGCCACATCCTTAAAAGCGCTCGTCGGCCCGCGGAAAAGCTCGAGGATGAAGTCCTCACCGACGGGGACGGTCGGGGTCAGGTGGTCGGTCTCAAACTTGCCGGTATAGCCGTCGTGGACGAGTTTTTCCATCTCCGCTTCTGAAAAGTCGGGCAGGAGCTTGGATAAGATCTTCGTCGACATGGACATCGTGTCCATATTTAATACAGTAGTATAGTCGAACTTGACCTCGTCAAACGACGGCATCGTGTAAAGGCCGCCGTCGGGGGCAAGGCCGTTTAAGATGGCCTGCGCGCTGCTGGCCTTTAAATTTTTGTCACGGGTGCTCTGATACTGCATGGATGTTTCCTCCTGTATCTCACGGGAAAAGTTTTTTTGTTTTCCCTATTGTATTTTCACAAACGCTATGTTATATTGTTTCCATCAAAAAGTCAAGTGTTTTTCTTACGCGGACAGTTTCGGCGTAAGTCACAAATCCGTCCGCACTTGACGGAGTATCCAAAAAAGAAAGAAGGTCATTCCCCGTGAATATTGCGCTGCTGGGCTTCGGCACCGTCGGTTCCCATTTTTATAAGCTGTGCGAGGGGCGAACCGATCTGCATGTTGCAGCTGTTCTCTCCCGCCGTCCCCGCCCGGAGCTCACATGCACCGTGACCGCCGATTACGACGAGATCGTGCGCGATCCCTCGATTGATATTGTGGTGGAAGTCATGGGCGGCATCGAGCCGGCGTACAGCTACCTCTGCGCGGCCATGCGTGCGGGCAAGCACGTCGTCACCGCGAACAAGCAGCTCATGTGCGCCCACTTTGAAGAGCTCACCTCCCTTGCAAAAGAAAAAGGCGTGGCGCTGCGCTGCACTGCCGCCGCGGGCGGCGGCATTCCCTGGCTCACCTCTCTCTCCCGCGCGTCTGAGCTTGATGAGATCAAGGCTGTCGAGGGCATTCTGAACGGCACAACGAATTACATGCTTTCCGCCATGACGAATTCCGGCGCGGATTACGCGCCCGCGCTCCGCAAGGCGCAGGAGCTCGGCTACGCCGAGGCCGACCCCACCGCAGATGTCGAGGGTCTGGACGCGCGCCGCAAGATCGTCCTCTCCGCCGACCTTGCCTTCGGCGTGAACATCAGGGAAGAGGACATCCCCTGTGTCGGTATCTCGTCCATCACCGCGGGCGACATCGCCAAGGCGAAGGACGAGGGCCTGACCTACAAGCTCATTGCCCGAGCGGAGAAAAACGGCCGTGCCGTGGCCGCGTTCGTCTGCCCGACGCTTTTCCCCTCCTCCGCGCCCGAGGCGCACACCGACGGCACCGGCAACCTCGTCACGCTGTTCGCATCGCGTTTTGGCAAGCAGAGCTTTTCCGGCGCGGGCGCAGGCGGCTACCCGACCGGCTCGAACGTGCTGCGCGACTGTCTCGACGTCGCCGACGGCTGCCGCAGCTTCTATGCTGACTCCTTCACCCCCTGCTCGGTGAACCTATCCGGCACGCAGTGCAAGTGGCTGTTCCGTTGCATGGGCGAATACTTTACCCGCGAGTGCAGCGCCCGCGAGGCGTTCGACGCCTATGAATCTTACCGAAAGGACGACCCGCACGCGCTGCTTGCGCGCTACGCGGCCGAAGAGGAATAAACTCCATGCTCAAAGTTTTGAAATTCGGCGGTTCGTCGCTCGCCGACGCCCGCCAGTTCGCCAAGGTCAAGTCCATCGTGGAAGCCGACCCCGCCCGCCGCGTGGTCATCGTCTCCGCGCCGGGCAAGCGCTTCTCCGGCGACCATAAGATCACCGATCTTCTCTATCTCTGCGCCGCGCACATCAAATACGGCGTTTCGTGCGAGGACATCTTTGCCATGATCCGCGACCGCTACAACGAGATCATCGCCGAGTGCAGCCTGCACATCAGCCTCGACAAAGAGTTCGACGCGCTGTGGGACAAGATGAAAAATGGCATCAGCCAGGATGAGCTCGCCTCGCGCGGCGAATACTTCTCCGCACGGCTGATGGCCGAATACCTCGGCTATGAGTTCGTCGACGCGGCCCGCTGGATCAAGTTCAAGTTCGACGGCACCGTCGATCAGGACGCATCCTACGCGGCGCTGCGCTCCCTCGCCGGGGACCGCAGGGTCGTCATCCCCGGTTTCTATGGCGTGATGCCCGACGGGCACATCCGCACGTTCTCCCGCGGCGGCAGCGACATCACCGGCGCGCTCGCGGCAGCGGCGCTCGGCGCGGACGTGTATGAGAACTGGACGGACGTCTCCGGCATCCTGATGGCCGACCCGCGCATCGTCGACGATCCCGAGCCCATCCGCCGCGTGACCTACAGCGAGCTGCGCGAGCTGAGCTACATCGGCGCGCAGGTCCTGCACGAGGGCACGATCTTCCCCGTGCGCGAGAAAAACATCCCGCTCAACATCCGCAATACCAACGCGCCCGACCATCCCGGTACGATGATCTTGGAGTCCATCGGCGACGAGATGGAAGAGGGCGGCTTCATCACCGGCATCGCCGGCAAGAAGGGCTTTTCCATCATCACCATCGCCAAGACCGGCATGTCGAGCGAACCGGGCTCTCTCCTGAAAATTCTCAACGTGCTCGCCAAGCACGAGGTCAACGTCGAGTACCTCCCGTCCGGCATCGACAACGTCTCGCTCGTCGTCTCGTCCGACAAGGTGTCCCGCTCGCTCTACGAAATGCTGGGCGAGCTGCAAAAAGAGGTGCAGCCGAATAAGATAACCGTAACGGAGCATATCGCCATCGTCGCCGCCGTTGGCCGCAAGATGGCGTACCGTCCCGGCGTTTCCGGTAAGATTTTCGCCAAGCTCGGCGAAAACGGCGTGAACATCCGCATGATCACGCAGGGCCCCGAAGAGCTCAACATCATCGTGGGCGTGGAAGAAAAAGATTTCGAACAGGCCATCCGTGTCCTGTACAATAGTTTTGTGAAGGAGAATGTAGTATGAAACAGGTCAATGTCGGCATTCTCGGCGCCACCGGCGCCGTCGGTCAGGAAATGATCAAAATTCTCGAAGAGCGCAGCTTCCCCATTGCGTCCCTTCGTCCCATCGCAAGCGCCAGAAGCGCGGGCAGCAAAATCATGTTCCGCGGTCAGGAGTGCACCATCGTCGAGGCGTCTGACGACGCGTTTGAGGGCCTTGATATCGTCCTCGGCGCGGCCGAGAACGACATCGCCGAGCGTTTTGCCCCCTCGATCGTCAAGGCGGGCGCGGTGTTCGTCGACAATTCGAGCGCGTTCCGCCTCGACCCCAACGTCCCACTTGTCATCCCCGAGATCAACCCCGAGGACGTGAAGTGGCACAAGGGCATCATCTCGAACCCCAACTGCACCACCATCGTGACCCTCGTGGCCATCAACGCCCTCGCCAAGGAAAGCCCCATCGAGACGATCATCGCCTCTTCCTACCAGGCCGTCAGCGGCGCGGGCAAGGGCGGCATCGACGAACTCAACAATGAGGTCAAGGCCCTTTCCGAGGGCAAGCACCTTGAGCCCAAGGTCTTCCAGTATCAGATCGCGTACAACATCATCCCCCAGATCGGCGGCGAGGCCTTTGAGGGCTACACCAGCGAGGAGATGAAGATGCAGAACGAGGGCCGCAAGATCCTCCACCTGCCCGAGATGAAGGTCAGCTGCACCTGTGCGCGCGTGCCCGTCATCCGCAGCCACAGCGTATCCGTCGTGCTGCGCACGAAGGAGAAGATCAGCGTCGAGCGTGCCAAGGAGCTCATCGCAAACGCCCCGGGCTGCAAGCTCGTCGACGACCTCAAGAACAAGGTCTACCCCATGCCGCTCGACACGTCCGATCAGGACATCGTCTATGTCGGCCGCATTCGTGAGGACCTGACCGACGAGCGCGGTCTGAACCTCTGGTGCTGCGGCGACCAGGTCCGCAAGGGCGCTGCCACCAACACCATCCAGATCGCGGAGCTGCTGCTCAAGTAAGGCTTTTTTAACCACAGATCGTTCCCCGTTTTCCGCCGCATAGCGGCGGAAAACGGGGAATTTTTTCGTTTCTGCACAGAAACGCCGATTTTGGCCCGCATTTTGCTATAAGCCGCTCATAAAGTGGTACAGGCACGTCATAAGCTGAACGTTAAGAGAGCTATTCTCTGATCCTTTGGCTGTTTTGTCAATGATCGGTGCACATTTCTTGTGTGTTTTCCCCATTTTTACCACAAACGGCAAGTTTCATTTGACTTTGCCCGCTGTGGGGACTATGCTGTAAGCAAGGATTGGAAACGTTACCGGTAAGGTTTCCGGAATCATCGCAGGGGGCGCGTCGGCATGACCATCAAGGATATTGCAAAGCTCGCAGACGTGAGCGTCAGCACCGTCTCCCGCGTGCTCAACGACCGTCCGGACGTGAGTGAGGATTCCCGCAGACGGGTCCGCGCCGTCATCGAGGCGCACCGGTATGTGCCGAACAACAGCGCGCGCGACCTCGTCAAGATCCGCTCCGACGCGGTCGGCCTTGTGGTGCGCGGTGTGCAGAACCCTTTCTACACCGACATCATCCACGCCATCGAACAGAAGCTCGACGCCTCGGGCTACACGATGGTCATGCGCCAGATCCCATCGGGCGACGACGAGATTCAGTGCGGTGCGGTGATGGAAAAGGAAAAGCGCCTGCGCGGCATTATCTTCCTCGGCGGGCGCAGCGATTATTCGCCCGAAGAGGTTTCGCTTCTCGGCGTGCCCTATGTCTGCTGCTCCTACACCAACTCCTACGGCACGCTTCCGCCGGAATCGTACTCCTCCGTCTCCATCGCCGACGAGCAGGAGGCCTACCGCGCGGTCAGCGAGCTTTACAAAAACGGTCACCGCCGCATCGCCGTGCTGTCCGCCGCCCCCGACGACAGTTCGATCTCCCAGCTCCGTTACCTTGGCTATCAGCGCGCGCTGCGCGACTTCGGCTTAACAGAGCATCCGGAAAACCTGATCTGCGCCGAAGATTTCACCATTGCCAACGCCTATGCCGCCATGCAAAAGCGTCTGCGCTCCCCCGCCGATTTTACGGCTGTCTTCGCCATTGCGGACGACATGGCCATTGGCGCGATGCGCGCCCTGCGCGAAAGCGGCCGCTCCATCCCCGAGGACTGCTCCGTCATCGCCATCGACGGCATCAGCGTCTCGGAATACATTCATCCCATGCTCACCACCCTCTGCCAGCCCATGACCGCCATGGGAGAGGCGAGCGTCGAGATTCTGCTCGACATCATTGAGGGGCGCGGCGTTCATCGCCATGTCACTCTGCCGACCGCGCTGCGCGAGGGTGCGTCCGTGCGGCAGCTCAAGCACTGATTTTCCCGCGGGAACCGCGTGAAAATAAATTTGAAAAGGAGTATTGATGAAATGAAAAAGTATCTTGCAATGATCCTTGCTCTTGTCATGGCGCTTTCTCTCGTCGCCTGCGGCGATAAGAAGGATGACTCCGCTGACAACAGCGACGGCGATACCGCCTCCGGCCGCGTCTACTGGCTGAACTTCAAGCCCGAAGCCGACGAGACCCTGCAGAAGGTCGCCGCCATGTACACCGAGAAGACCGGCGTGCCCGTCACCGTCGTGACCGCCGCTTCCGGCACCTACAACGAGACCCTGACTGCCGAGATGGACAAGTCCGCTCCCCCGACGCTGTTCGTCGTGGGCAACCAGGCCGCTGTCGGCACCTGGGGCGACTACTGCTATGACCTGAGCGGCACCGCCGTTGCCAACGAGCTCAACACCGACGCCTACAACCTCTATGACGCCGACGGCAAGCTCTGCTCCATCGGCTACTGCTATGAGTGCTACGGCATCATCGTCAACGAAGATCTGCTCGAAAAGGCCGGCTACACGCTTGGCGACATCACGAACTTTGAGACTCTCAAGGCCGTCGCTGAGGACATCCACGCTCGTGCTTCCGAGCTCGGCTTCGACGCCTTCACCTCCTCTTCCATGAGCGACGATTCCAGCTGGCGCTTCACCGGCCACCTCGCGAACCTCGAGTATTACTACGAGTCCGTGGACGATCCCGACGCCTGGAAGGAATGCCCGTCTTCCATCAAGGGTACCTACATGCAGAACTACAAGAACCTGTGGGATCTGTACATCAACAACAGCGCCGTGAATCCTGCTGATCTCGCTGCCGGCGGCTTTGACGCGGCGGATGAGTTCGGCAAGGAGCAGGCCGTGTTCTATCAGAACGGCTCCTGGGAGTGGGCCAAGCTCACCGGTACCGGCGACGGTCAGTACGGTCTTGACAACCTGTCCATGATCCCGTTCTACTGCGGTGTTGCGGGCGAAGAGAACGCGGGTCTCAACTGCGGCACCGAGAACTGCTGGGCTGTCAACGCCAAGGCTTCCGAGGAAGACATTCAGGCCACGCTCGAATTCATGAACTGGATGGTCACCGATCCCGAGGTCTCCCGTATGCTGGTCGATGAATTCGCCGCCATGCCCTATAAGCAGGCTGCCGAATCCACCAACGGCTTCCTCGCCGACGCCAACGACTACACCACCAACGGCAACTACATCATGCCCTGGGTCACCAACTTCCAGCCGAACGTTGATGCTTACCGCGCTGCGCTCGTCTCCGCGATGAACCAGTACGACGCCGACCAGAGCGATGCCAACTGGGAGCTCGTCAAGACCGCGTTTGTCGACGGCTGGGCCACGCAGTACGCTGCCGCCAACGGCTAAGCCGCTTTTAAAAAAAGCAAGCGCATCTGAAAAGCACAAATGAGAGGGGCGGGCGATTTCGCCCGTCCCTCCCTGCATATCACGGCGAGCGCCGCATGAAGCGCCCGCCGTGCAGAAACAAAAGCAATATTCTATCTTTGGCTGGGAGTTGATCGAATTGAAACATAAGCACAGCAACGCTGCGGTCAACAGCTCGATGATCCGCCGCCCGATCCGCCGCTGGTTCCCGCTCTTTATGGGGCCGATGGTCTGCGCGTTCATCATCGGCTTTGTCTATCCGTTCTGCAAGGGCATCTATCTCTCCTTCTGCAAATTCAAGGTCACAAGCGACGCGCATTTTGTCGGCCTTGAAAACTACCGCCGCGCGTTCCAGGATGCGAGCTTTGTGCATTCGTTCTGGTTCACGGCGCTGTTTGCCGTCATATCGCTCGTGCTCATCAACGTGCTGGCCTTTGCGGTGGCCTACGCGCTCACGCAGGGCATCAGGGGCAGCAACCTGTACCGCACGGTGTTCTTCATGCCGAACCTCATCGGCGGCATCGTGCTCGGCTACATCTGGTCGATGATCTTCGACGGCATCCTCTCGCGCTACGGCACGTCGATCCTGCTCAACACGAAGCTCGGCTTCTGGGGTCTCATCATCCTGATGTGCTGGCAGCAGATCGGCTACATGATGATCATTTACATCGCGGGCCTGCAAGCCGTGCCCGAGGACATGCTCGAGGCCGCGAAGATCGACGGCGCGAGCCGCTGGCAGACGCTTTGGAAAGTCACGATCCCGAATGTGATGCCCTCCATCACCATCTGCACGTTCCTCTCTCTTACGAATGGCTTCAAGCTCTTCGACCAGAACCTCGCCCTCACGGGCGGCCAGCCCTATACCATCCTGTCCGACGGCAGCTCGATCAAGACGACCGAAATGCTCGCGCTGAACATCCTCAACACGTTCTACGGGCAGAATGCCAACTCGCGCGGCACCGCGCAGGCCAAGGCCGTGCTGTTCTTCATCCTCGTCGCGACCATCGGTCTTCTCCAGCTCAGTGCCAACCGCAAAAAGGAGGTGCAGCAGTAATGAACAAGCACTCTCTTTCCGCAGAAACCCGCCGCAAGACGATCCTCTCCATCGTGCTCGGCGTCATCTGCGTCATCTATGTGCTGCCGGTCCTCACGGTGGTCATCAACTCCTTCAAGCTCAACACCTATGTCAAGACCGACACGTTCGCCCTCCCGAACGCGGAGAGCTTTGCCGGCTGGGCGAACTTCATCAAGGGCCTGACGTTCGGCAACTACCCGTTCTTAAAATCCGCCGGCTACAGCTTATTTATCACCATCGTCTCGACCGCGCTGATTTTGCTCTGCACGTCGATGGCCGCGTGGTACATCGCGCGTGTGGACAGCAAATTCTGCCGCATGGTCTATTATCTCTGCGTCTTTTCGATGGTCGTGCCGTTCCAGATGGTGATGTTCACACTGTCGAAGACGGCCGATACCCTCAAGCTCAATACCCCCTGGACCATCCCCATCATCTACCTCGGCTTTGGCGCGGGGCTTGCGATTTTCATGTTCGTCGGCTTTGTCAAATCCATCCCGCTTGAAATTGAGGAGGCGGCCGCCATCGACGGCTGCGGCCCGCTGCGCACGTACTTCTCCGTCGTGCTGCCGATGCTGCGGCCCACGATGATCTCTGTCGGCATTCTCGAGATCATGTGGGTGTGGAACGACTATCTGCTGCCCTATCTCGTGCTCGACCGCACGAAGTACATGACCATCCCCATCCACATCCAGTACCTCAAGGGCAGCTACGGCACCGTCGACCTCGGCGCGACGATGGCGCTGATCCTGCTGAGCATCATCCCTGTCATCGTGTTCTACCTGCTGTGCCAGAAGTACATCATCAAGGGCGTGGCCGCAGGCGCGGTAAAGGGTTAACGCCTTTCATCCTTCATTTTCCAGAAAGAAGTGGTTCCATTGATCGAACGTTCCTCCGGCATTCTGATGCCGATCTCGTCCCTTCCCTCGCCCCACGGCATCGGCACGATGGGCAAGGCCGCCTATGACTTTGCCGACTTTCTCGCCGCCGCGGGGCAGAAATACTGGCAGCTCTTGCCGCTCGGCCCGACGAGCTACGGCGACTCGCCGTATCAGAGCTTTTCGTCCTTTGCGGGTAACCCGTATTTCATCGACTTGGACTTGCTCGTCAAAGATAAGCTTCTGACGCGCGCGGAGGTCAACGCCTGCGACTGGGGCGACGATCCCCGCTATGTCGACTACGGCAAAATCTACGCGAGCCGCTTCACGCTGCTCGAAAAGGCCAAGACGCGCGGCTTTACGCGCGACCGCGAGGCCGTCGCGGCATTTGAGCGCGAAAATGAGCGCTGGCTGCCGAACTACGCCCTCTTCATGGCGCTCAAGCGCCACTTCGGCATGAAGTCTTGGACGGAATGGGACGACGAGGACATCCGCTGCCGCACAAGCAGCGAGGTCATCGAGCGCTACCGCGCCGAGCTGCGCGAGGATGTGGAGCTTTTCACTTACATTCAGTTTCTCTTCTTCCGCCAGTGGGAGGCACTCAAGGCGTACATCCACTCGCTCGGCATCCGCATCATCGGCGACCTGCCCATCTATGTAGCGATGGACTCCGCCGACGTGTGGGCAGAACCCGAAATGTTCCAGCTCGACGAGCACAACGTGCCCACCGAGGTCTCCGGCGTCCCGCCTGACTGCTTCAGCGAGGACGGGCAGCTCTGGGGCAACCCGCTCTACAACTACGAGGCCATGGCGAAGGACGGCTTCGGCTGGTGGATCCGCCGCATCGGCGGCGCGCAGAAGCTCTACGACGTCATCCGCATCGACCATTTCCGCGGCTTCGAGAGCTACTGGGCCATTCCCTACGGCGAGACGACCGCCAAAAACGGCCGTTGGGTCAAGGGCCCCGGCATGTCGCTCGTCGGCGTGCTGACCGGCTGGTTCCGCGACCTCGATTTCATCGCCGAGGACCTCGGCTATCCCTCGCCCGAGGTCGTGCAGCTGCTCTCCGATTCCGGTCTTCCCGGCATGAAGGTCCTCGAGTTTGCGTTCGACTCGCGCGACCCGAGCGACTACCTGCCGCATAGCTGCAACTTCAACAGCATTTGCTACACCGGCACGCACGACAACGCGCCCCTCGCCCTCTGGCGCACGGAGGCGGATAAGGCGGACATCGCGTTCGCGAAGAAGTACCTCGGTCTCAATGACGAGGAGGGCTTCAACGCCGGCATCATCCGCGGCGGCATGAGCTGCCAGAGCAGGTTGTTTGTCGCACAGATGCAGGACTATCTGGGCCTTGGCAAGGGCTGCCGCATGAACACCCCCGGCACGAGCAGCGGCAACTGGCAGTGGCGCATGCTGAGCGGCGAGGCGAGCAAAAAGCTCGCAAAGTCCATCCACGAGACGACCCGCATCTACGGGCGCCTGTAAGGAAAATATGGCACGGCGGTTTTGGGCATACGCCCAAAACCGCCGTGTTTCGTTATATTTCGGCAGAATATTACGAATTGTATTTATATTTTGACGGAAAAAGAGAGCTGGGTATTGCCCTGCTCTCACTTTTTCAATTCACAGGAGTAACAGTTTGCTGTAGTCCAGTGCAACGCGGACGGCTGCCCCCGCTTGCAGATCACTTTCATGTCCAACAGTGATACGCAGCATCGGCGCGCCTTCGGCGCTGCCCTCCGGACGCAGCAGGAGAATGTTCTCCTCCACGCCGAGGATCATGCGGCAGACGGTGCAGCTCATGGCGCCGTTCTCGCTCATGGTGACGGCATTGTCTGGAATGCCAATCGTCGTAAAGGTATTTTCCATGCCAGCAAGCGGCAGCGCCACGTTCCACTCGGGCAGGTAGACTTTGCCGTCTCTCGCCTCGGCGGCGAAGAAGTTCTTGCAGCCCGCGAGGCGCGCCGCGCTGACGCTGCCCGGATGGCGGATCATCTCGTCCATCGGCGTGACCTCGCCGGTCCGGCCGTCTTCCATCACGCAGACGCTGCGGCAGTTGCGGTAACACTCATCGCGGTCGTGGCTGACCCAGAGGATGGGGCCGTTGAACGTCGCGAGCAGGTCGGCAAGCTCGATCTCAAGATTCCACTTTAAGTAGCTGTCCAGCGCGGAGAACGGCTCGTCGAGCAAAATCGCCTCCGGCTCGGAACACAAAATGCGCGCGAGCGCCACTCGCTGCTGCTGACCGCCGGAGAGCTGCGCGGGGTGCTTTTTCTCAAGGCCCTCAAGGCGGAACATGCGAATTTTTTCCGCCAGAACACGGCGCTTTTCCGCCTTATCTCCGCTGCGGATGCCGCAGAGGATATTCTGCTCCACGCTCATGTTCGGGAACAGCGCGTACTGCTGGAAAAGATACCCGACCCTGCGCTGCTGAGGCGGCAGATTGATCTTCTTTTCGCTGTCAAACAGCACGCGGCCGCCGAGCACGATGCGCCCGCGGTCGGGCGTCACGATGCCTGCGATGCACTTTAGCGTCATGCTCTTGCCGCAGCCCGAGGCGCCGAGCAGCGCCATCGTCTCGTCCGGCGCTTCAAACTGTGAGCGCAGATGAAACGCGCCAAGCTTTTTTTCAATATCGACAGACAAACTCATCTTCTCGCCCTCCTCGCCTTGCTCGCATCCGTGAGGAAGTCACGCCGCTCGAGCATGTTGACCGCCAGCAGCACGACGGCGGAGATCGCAATATTGACCAAGACCCACTTCGTCGCCAGCACATCGTTGTTCGTCTGCCAGAGCTGATAGACCGTGGTGGAGATCGTCGCGGTCTTGCCGGGTGTGTAGCCCGCGATCATGCTCGTCGCGCCGTATTCGCCAAGTGCTCTGGCAAAGGCCAGCACTGTGCCGGCCAGCACGCCCTGACGGCAGTACGGCATGCGGATACGCCAGAAAATGTAGGTATTCGACAGGCCCAGCGTCTGTCCAGAATAGGCCAGCGTCTCGTCAAAAGACTCGAACGCGCCGCGTACCGTGCGGTACATCAGCGGGAAGATGACGACCACCGTGGCAAAGATGGCCGACCACCAGGTCATGACCATCTTGACGCCGAACGTTTCGAGCACCCACGCGCCGATGACGCGCTTGGGGCCGAACACGCGCAGCAGCAGATAGCCCACGACCGTCGGCGGCAGCACGAGCGGCAGCGTCAGAAGCACATCGAGCACACCTTTGACCAGGCGCGGAAGCTTTGCGATATAATAGGCGGCAAAAATGCCGGCAAAGAAAATAACGACCGTGGAGATCGCCGCAATGCGCAGCGAGTTCCATAAAGGATACCAATCCATAAGTGACCTCCGATTTTCTGGAGTTTGGGAGATTCAGGCGATCTCCACGCCGCCGCAAATGCGGCGTTCAAGCGTTTTGCCGACAGGCAAAACCTTGGCGCGGACGGAATTCACTTCCGACCGCGCTTTTCAAATCAGGGCTCCCGTTGGGCGGCAGCCCAATGGGACGAGCGCCGCAATGCGCAGCGAGTTCCAGAGGGGATACCAGTCCATAAGTGACCTCCGATTTTCTGGAGTTTGGGAGATTCAGGCGATCTCCAGCTACCGCAAATGCGGTGAAAAAAGTTTGCCACAAGACAAGTGGGTTTTCCGCCAGTGGCGGCGGAAAGTTCGTGCCGCATCCTGCGGCACGAAACGGGACAAAAGGGGATATCTCTTCCGGAAGAGATATCAAAAAGCGTCGCAGACTTTGCGCCGCGCACGGCGCAAATGATCTTGAAATTTTTTGCCGCGACATGTGCGTGGCAAAAAATACCTCTCACGCAGCGAGCGTCGAAGGCCGCTCACCGAAGTGAGCGGCCAAGGCGCAGAGCGTAGTGCAGCTCTTTAAAATGAAAGCCTTTTAGGCTTTTATTTTAGTTAGCGGCGCTGAAGCCGACGCTCTCGAACACGGACATGGCGTCAGCGGTCTGGAGATAGTCGAGGAAGGCCTGGGCGGCTTCTTCCTTCTCGCCCTTCAGGACGGCGGCGGGATAGATGATCTGGCCGCACATCTCGGCGGTGGCGCTGTCGACGACTGTGAGGCCGGCGGAGCAAGCGTCGGTGGCGTAGATGATGCCGCAGTCAGTGCTGGCCTCGCTCACCTGAGTGGTCACTTCCTTGACGTTGTTGCCGTAGGTCAAAGAGTCGGCGAGAGCCTCTTCGTCAAGGCCATAGTAGGCGAAGATCTTCTCGGTGTACTGGCCGACGGGCACGTCGCTGTTGCCGATGGCGAGCATGACGTCGCCGCTCTTAAGGAGTTCAGCAAGCTGGTCGAAGCTCTCGATGCCCTTGGGGTTGCCCTCGGGAACGGCGAGCGTGACCTTGTTCTCAAGCAGGTCGATGCGGCTGTCGGTCACGATGAGGTCAAGACCGTCGGGGTTCTTGTCCTTGTCGTCAATGAGGCTGCCGTCCATGGCGTTCATCTGCTTGGGGGCGGCGGAGATGAACAGGTCACAGTCAGCACCCTCGCTGATCTGGGTGAGGAGCTTGCCCGAGGAGTCAAAGTTGTAGGTGATGTTGACGTTGGGGGCAACTTCCTTGTACATCTCGGCGATCTGAGTCAGGGTCTCGGTCATGGAGGCGGCGGCGAAGACGACAAGATCAACGCTCTCGGCGTTCGCATCGCCCTGGGTGTCGTCGGTGGTTATGTCGTCAGTCTTGCTGCTGCAGGCGGCCAGAGAGAACACGAGCGCAAGCGCAAGGAGCAGAGACAAAAGCTTTTTCATGTTCGGATACTTCCTTTCAAATTTTTTCTTTTTCGCGCGTTCATTGAAAAGCGCGGCGATACAGGAACGCGCAAGAACACGCCGCACGCAATTTATTTCCAATTCCCATCGGGAAACTTGGAGAAAATCATTTCGCTATCCTCAAAATAGATAACGAACCCCCAACATTTCGCGCCCGCAGGCGCGAAACGTTAAAGTTGTCAAACAGCACCGACTCATTCGGTTCAAAAATCCACCAGTCCTGCTCCCCTAACCCCGCGCCCCTGGGGCGCGAAACAGCGTCGCAGACTTTGCCGCCGCGCACGGCGGCAAATAATCTTGATCCGTTGCGGAGGACGACATGTGCGTCCGCAGCGACACCTTGCAGCGCTTGGCGCGGTGAGTGCCAAGCGCTGATTCCCCTCTCAAAAATGCGAGTCCCTCGCATTTTTGAATTACTTTCCAAACGGGCAGATCGGATAGTGGCACGGCTTGCACCCAAGGCATAGCCCGCCTTCGCCGAGCGCCGCGAGATCCGCGCGTGTGACGGGCACATCCGCCGCGATCTTCGGCAGTACCAGATCAAAGACCGTCGCGCCCGCATACATCACGCACCCGGGCAGGCCCATAACGGGCATACCGTCGTCAAAATAGCCGAGCAGGAACATAGCCCCCGGCAGGACCGGCGCGCCGTAGGCGATGATATTCGCGCCCGCGGCCTTGATGCCGCCCGGCGTGTTGTCGTCGGGGTCGACGCTCATGCCGCCGGTACAGAGGATCATGTCGGGCTTCTTTTCGCGCATCGCGAGCACCGCGTCGCGCACATTCTCCACCCCGTCGCCGGAGTAGACGACCTCGAGCGTTTCGATGCCGTAGGTCTTGAGCTTGTCGATGACGACCGGCGTGAACGTATCCTTGATGAGGCCCTTTTTGACCTCACCGCCGGTGGCGACGATGCAGGCGGTCTTGCGCACATAAGGCTTGAGAGACAGCAGCGGCTTATCGCCCGCGGCCTGCTCGGCCTTTCGGAGCTTTTCTTCCTCGATGATGAGTGGGATGACGCGCATGCCCGCGAGCTTGTCGCCCTCGCGTACAGCCATGCCGCCCTTGCGCGTGGCGATCATCACCTCGTCCTGGCTATTCACGGCGACAAGGCGCGCGGAATCGACCAGAAACACGCCGTCACAGGCGGCCTTGAGCTCGATCTTGCCCTCTTTCACGCCGCTGCGGATCATATTCTCCTGCCCGCAGAGGGCCAGAAGCCGCTCCGCCGCGTCGTTTTCGTGCACCATGCCGGACGTCATTTCCCAGACATAGAGGTGCTCCTTACCCATGCTGAGCAGCACGGGGATGTCCTCTTCCGTCACGACGTGGCCCTTGCGGAAGCGCGCGTCCTTATACTGGTCCTTGATGATCTGCGTCATGTCGTGGCAGAGCACATGGCCCACCGCGTCCTCGGTTTTGATAAGTCTCATTTCTTCAGCACCTCGATCTCGTCTCCGGCCTGAATGCGGCCCTCTTTGATCACAATGGCAAAGATGCCTTCGGTCGGCATCACGCATTTGCCCGTCGTGCGCTTGATCTCGCAGTCGTTGTGGCACTGCTTGCCGATCTGCGTGACCTCAAGCTCCGTCTCACCCACGCGCAGGCGCGTGCCGACGGGGAGCGTCTTGAGCTCGATGCCTCGGGTGTTGATGTTTTCGGCAAAGATACCCGCATCCAGCTCAAGCTGACAGATAGCGCGCATCGTGTCCACGCTCTCGTCGGCCAGCAGGCTGATCTGGCGGTGCCAGTCACCCGCGTGGGCGTCGCCCACAATGCCGTGGCGGTATTTTACGTCGATATAGGGCACCTCGTGCTTGCGCACGCCCTTTTTTTCGCTGATGTTCACAGCGGTCACCTGTGCCATTTCTTCATTCCTCCGCTTCATAAACGCCGCTCTTGCCGCCCTCTTTATAGAGAAGGTGGATACCGTCGATGCGCATATCGCGCTGCACGGCCTTGCACATGTCGTACACCGTGAGTGCGGCGACGCTGACAGCTGTCAGCGCTTCCATTTCAACGCCCGTTTCGCCGTGGCAGCGGACCTCGCTGCGGATGTGCAGGGCGTTTTCTTCGATTTCAAATGAGATGTCCACCTTCGTGAGCAGCAGCGGGTGGCACATCGGGATCAGTTCACTGTTTTTCTTCGCGGCCATGATGCCCGCGACCTGCGCGACCGCCAACACATCGCCCTTGCCGATGGAGCCCTCTTTGATCTTGTCCATCGTCGCTTTTGCCATGCGGACCGCCGCGGCGGCGCGCGCCACGCGATAGGTCTGCACCTTTTCGCCCACGTCCACCATGCGGGTGCGGCCTTGTTCGTTAAAATGCGTCAGTTCCAACGTTTCATCCTCCGATCGCAAACATGCCGCGGTGCGTCTCCGTAACGCCAGTCTCGTCCATGTGGTGGCGCTCCGGCTTCATCAGAATGCCGCGGCGGATGGCCTGCTCCAATTCCTCACCGGACAAGCCCCGCAGCGTGATCTCTGCGTCCGAATGCAGGCACGGCTTTAATTTCCCGTCCGCCGTGATGCGGATGCGGCTGCACTCTGCGCAAAACGCATGACTCATCGGCGCGATGAGGCCGACGGTCCCCTTTGCATCCGGCAGACGGTAGCACGCGGCCACGCCGTCGTGCGAAACGGCCTCCAACTCCGGACAGCGGTCCAAAACCGCCTGCGAGGGGAGGTATGTACCGAAATCCTTTCCGCAGCCCATCGGCATGCGCTCAATGAAGCGCACCTGCCACGGATGCTCGCGCGTTAAGTCCACAAAATCGGCGATCTCGTCATCGTTGACGCCGCCGAGCAGCACGCAGTTGAGCTTGATCTTCGCAAAGCCCACGCGCTCCGCCGCCTCGATACCGTCCAAGGTATCCTGCAGCGTACCAAGGCGCGTGATGGCGCGAAAGCGCTCCTCGTTCAGCGTGTCGAGGCTGATGTTGAGGTGCGTGACGCCCGCGTCGCGCAGCGGCTGGGCAAACTCCTTGAGCAGGCTGCCATTCGTCGTGACGCAGAGCTCTTCAACGCCGGGAATTTCTGATAGCATGCGGCAGAAGTCCACCGCACCGCGGCGCACGAGCGGCTCGCCACCGGTGACGCGGACCTTTTTGACGCCGCACCTGACCGCCGCGGCGGCCATGTCGCGCAGCCCTTCCAAAGAACAGATATCCTCGTGCGCGCACTTTTCAATGCCGCCGTCCGGCATGCAGTAGCGGCAGCGGTAGTTGCAGCGGTCCGTGATGCTGATGCGCAGATATGTAATTTCTCTTGCAAAACCGTCCAGCATCTGAAACGCCTCTTTCTTCCATGGTACAGCATGATATTTTAGCAAATATCACGCTCTTACGCAACACAGTTGTCCGATAATGTCGAAAAGCATTTTTATATTATCGTAATCTTGACTTTTTCCGCAGTATTTTTTAGAATACAAGCAACGATTTTTGACCGGGAGGGCCGATTTATGACTGACGGCAACACCATCCGCTCCGTGGCGAAGGCGATCGAGCTTTTGCAGCTCCTCAGCGACGCGGGCGAGGCGATGACGCTCACGTCCATCAGCGAGCGCGCAGGGCTGCCCAAGAGCACTGTGTTCGGCCTTTTGACCACCATGCGCGACTATGACGTCATCACACAGCACGCAGACGGCAAATACGCCCTCGGCCTGCGCCTTTTTGAATACGGCTGCCGCGCCAGCGCGTTCTGGAACATCTCGTCCCTCGCGCGGCCTTACCTCGAGCATCTGGCAGAAGCGACCGGCGCCTCCGCCATGCTCTCCACCTATGAAAACGGGCACATCGTCGCCCTCGACCAGGCCGAGGGGCGCGACTCCCTTCGCATCGTCTCCGCGCCGGGGGCGCGGCTGCCGCTGCACTGCACCTCGCAGGGCAAGATCGTCCTTGCCTGCATGAGTGAGAGCGAGGCGGCGACTCTCCTTGCCCACGCGCCGCTCACGCCCTACACGCCCCACACGGAGACGGACGCAAACGCGCTGCTCGCATCGCTCCCCGCCTGCCGCGAGGCGGGCTTCGCCGTGGAAAACGGTGAGTATAAGATCGGTCTTCGCTCCATCTCCGCGCCGGTGTTCACCGGCGGCGGCGCGCTCAAGTACGTCGTCAGCGTACTGGGGATGTTCCGCTCCGTGCACTCGGACGAGTTCGCGCACGCCGAGCGCGCGGTCGTCGCCGCGGGGCAGATGCTTTCCGCCGCACTGGGCTATCCGGGAAAGTGAGACTTTTTCCCGCGCGGAAAAATCTACGCTTGACTCTACAATTGTTATAAAGTTTATGATGACTCCATGCTATACTGATAAGGAGTCCTTTCCGATGCAAACCGATCTCACCACTGGCAGCGTCTTTCGCAACGTTTTGTCCTTTTCGCTGCCGTATCTGCTCTCTTACTTTTTGCAGACGCTCTACGGCATGGCCGACCTCTTCATCATCGGCCAGTTTGAGGGCGTCGCCAGCACGACCGCCGTCTCCATCGGCTCGCAGGTGATGCACATGCTCACAGTCATGCTCGTCGGCCTTGCGATGGGCGCGACGGTCAGCATCGCGCAGGCCGCCGGCGGCGGCGACAAAAAGCGCACCGCCTCTGCCATCGGCAACACGGTCACGCTCTTCATGCTGCTTTCTCTTGCGCTGACGGCACTGCTGCTCGCGCTGCGCGGGGGTATCGCCTCCATCATGTCCACACCGGAGGAGGCCGTGCAGGGCACGCTCGCCTATCTCACGGTCTGCTTTATCGGTATTCCGTTCATCACGGCGTACAACATCATCGTCTCGATCTTCCGCGGCCTTGGCGACAGCAAGAGTCCCATGTACTTCATCGCCGTGGCCTGCGTCGTCAACATCGCGCTCGACTACTACTTCATGGGCACGCTGCACCTCGGCCCCGCGGGCGCGGCGCTCGGCACCACGCTCTCGCAAGCGGTGAGCGTCCTCGTCTCGCTCGCGGTCATCTTGAAGCGCAGGCTCATCTCCGTCCGCCGCGCGGACTTTCGCCCGCAGCGCGCCGTCATGGGTAAGCTCCTTCAGATCGGCGTGCCCGTCGCTTTGCAGGACGGCTTTATTCAGGTCTCGTTCGTCATCATCACGATCATCGCCAACCGCCGCGGTCTGACGGACGCGGCCGCCGTCGGCATCGTCGAAAAGATCATCGGCTTCCTCTTCCTCATCCCGTCGTCGATGCTCTCGACCGTCTCGGCGCTCGGCGCGCAGAATATCGGCGCGGGCAAGCCCGAGCGCGCGCGTCTCACGCTGCGCTACGCCGCGATGATCGCCTGCTCGTTCGGCATCGCGGTCGTCATCCTCACCCTGTTTATCGCCGAGCCGCTCGTCGGCCTCTTCACGCCTGATGCCGCCGTCGCCGCCGCGGGCGGGCAATATCTGCGCGGCTACATCTGGGACAGCTTCTTTGCCGGCGTGCAGTTCAGCTTCAGCGGCTATTTCTGCGCCTGCGGCAAGTCAGGCATCTCGTTTCTGCACAATTCGCTCTCGATCCTGCTCGTGCGCGTGCCGGGGGCGTACCTTGCGTCCAAATACTTCCCGCAGACGTTGCTGCCCATGGGCCTTGCCAATGCCGCGGGGTCGCTTTTCTCCATCCTCGTCTGCGTGATCGCCTACGCCATCCTCACGCGGCGGGAAAAACGTGCGCAGGAGGCATCATAAATGGCTCTTCCCCAGCTTTTCTCCATCGGCGAAATGGCAAAAATTTTCCATCTCAGCGTGAGCAGCCTGCGCCACTACGAGGCGCTCGGCCTTGTCTCGCCGGAATACGTCGACCCGTCGACGAATTACCGCTACTACAGCGTCCGCCAGTTCGAGCCGCTCAACACCATCCGGTATCTGCGCGCGCTGGACATGCCGCTCACCGAGATCGCCGATTTTCTGCAAAACCGCGACGTGGAGACGATCGAAGAAAAGCTGCGCGCGCAGAAGGCCGCCGTCGTACAGAAGCAAAAGGAGCTCAAGCGCATCGAGCGCAAGCTCGACGCGCGCCTTAGCCAGCTCCAAGATGTGCGGCATGCGCCGCTCGGCGAGATCACGCTCATCCATTCGCCCGCGCTTCGCCTTTTCTGGATCGACACGGCGCTGACCGCGCCGGACTACTCCGCGCTCGAGCTCTCCACGAGCCGTCTTGCCGCCGCGCAGGCCGAAGCGCTGGTCTTCCTCGGCAAGGTCGGCTTCAGTGTATCGCAGGAGCACTTGAACGAGGGCAGCTTCGGGCAGTACGACGGCGAATTCCTCGTGCTTGACGAGGCCGACCGCTTTGCGGGCGACGTCATTGATCTGCCCTCTTCGCTCTGCGCACGCGTGCGCTTCCGCGGACACCACGCCGAGTCGCCCGCGCAGTACCGTCGCTTGATGCAGTTCATCCGCGAGGAAGGCTACACCGCCGCCGGATTTTCGCGCGAGATTACAGTCATCGACTACGGCTTCACGACCGACACGGAAAAGTTCGTCACTGAAATCATGATCCCCCTGCAAAAGGTATAAAAAAAGTTCCCGCGTTCATACGCGGGAACTTTTTTTATACTTTTTACTCAATGTCCGCCGCCGGCGATCATCTTGAGGGCGTGGTCAAGCGCGCCGAGCACGGCGCTCAGGTTTTCGCGCGCAGCCTTTTCCGAGCCGGGGAGGTTCAGGATGAGGCTGTTTCTTCTCGTGCCGGCCACGGCGCGGGAAAGCATCGCGCGCGGCGTGATCTGCAAGCTGTAATAGATCATCGCCTGCGGGATCGCGGGAATTTCGCGCTCGAGCACGGCGCGCGTCGCCTCGGGCGTCACGTCACGGGGAGATAAGCCCGTGCCGCCGCTCGTGATGACAAGGTCGCAGTGCTTTTCATCCACGCAGGAGATGAGCTCTTCGCTGATCTTCTCCTGTTCGTCCGGCACGATGGACGTGTACACGACCTCGTAGCCAGCCTCCTTCAGCATCGCGGCCACAGCGGGGCCGCTCTTGTCCTCGTAAACGCCCGCGGACGCGCGGTCGCTCACGGTGATGACTGCCGCCTGATAGCTCATAGCATTGCCGCCTTTCTCAAAAGTCGATCGTGCCCTCGCGCACGCGCAGATCATAGGGCTCGTAGACCACCTTGCGGTACGCGTCCACGTCGAGCTTCACACCCGTCCAGTCGGAATGGATCTCGCCGGTCTGCTTGATGAGGATATCATAGAGGATATCGTAGGTCACGCCGTCGTCACCCGTCTCCACGATGGTGGAATAGGGCAGCGTCTTATGGTAGGTCATGTGCAGGCCCTTGTAGTCGAAGTGGTAGCCGTTGCGCATGCGGCAGCCGTCGAGGCCCTTGTAGGTGAAGCGCTTTTTAAGGTCTGCCAAAATCTTGTCGCCCTCCTCCTGATAGAGGTTCTCGGGCGTCGTCTCGGTGTAGTCGTAGCGGAACTGCACGGGGATGTTGTACTTGCGCCAGCGCTCTGCGTAGTCCACAAGCTCGTCGGCGGGATAGTCCATGTACAGCACGCAGTTCACACGCTTGGGCGTTGCGATACGGGCGACGACCTCGTCGGGCGACTCCTCGACATACTTCGTCAGGTGGCGCGAGATGTTGATGCAGGTGATCTTGTCGCGATTGCGCTCGGTGAAAGCGATCATCTCCTCCGCGCTGCATCCAGGCTGCACGGGGAAGGTCGTGTTGATATAGACCTTGTGGGTCGTGGGGATGGCGTCGAGCATGCGCTGGAGCGCTTTTAAGTTGGCAAACGGCTCGCCGCCGGTGAAAACAAAATCGCAGCGCGGCGTGATCTCGTCCATCACGGCGATGCTCTTGAGGATCGCCTCCACGCTGAAGCCCTCAGCATGGGCGTATTCCTGCTTGTTCACGCAAAACGGGCAGTGGTTCCGGCAATCGTAGGGTACAAAGATCGTTACCGTCGCGCCGCCCTCGCGCGTCTTGTAGGGATGAGTCATTGGTTCTTGTCCGTCCTCTGTTAAAATTCTATAATGAAAATAGTTTACTCTGAAATATGCAGGATTGCAAGCGATCTTCTGACAGTTTTCTCATTTTGTCGGACATTGCTTTTCCTCGCGCAGAAGAGCGCGCACATAGTCGAACGCCGCGTCCTCGCCCTGCTCCTTGAGTACGAGCAGCATCTTGCCGATGAGCTCGCCGGTCTCGGGATGGATGAGGATATGGCCGCGCGACTTTTCGTAGTAGTCGTAGGCCGAGGCGTCGGTATATTTGTCGCCCTGATAGACCTTACAGGCGGCAATGCGGTCGCAAAACATTTCGGCTACATATTTGAGCGGCATTTTGCACCCGCCCATGTAGACCTTACCGTCGTCGGCAATACAGTAGTCGATCCAGTATTCAAAGTGGTGGCGGTTGCGCCCCTTGTGGTGGAGCCACGCAAGGCTCACGCCGTTTTCGCGCCGCTCAGCGTCGTTCGGGCTGCGGTAGCCCTGATAATACTTGACGCCGCGCCAGAATTCCGAGGGGCTGTATTTGCTCAGGTCATGCGTTAACCCCTGATAGTACAGGCCGAGGCGAAAACAGTATTGCCGCACCAGATGGCGATGATGCGTGATGGTTTTAAAGTGCTCGATGGCGCGCATCCGGACACCTCCCTGCGTATTCCGGCAGGCCGCCCGCCGCGGTTCGCCGCTTTCCCGCGCGCGTATGTTTCCGTTTGAAGTAATACATGCACAGTTATCGAAATTTTATATCAAATCAGCAGAAAATGCAATAAGGTATTTTTGCAAATAAATTGCGCAAAATGAGCACCAAGGGCGGCAAGTCCCCTGCCCTTTTGTCTCCTCCGCGCGGGAATGGAAAATATTCCCGCGCGGAGCGAGCGTGCCGGAAGGCTTTGCAGAATATCTTCTGTCATTTCGTCCATCACAGCAAAAAGGGCACGGCCTGTTGGCCGCGCCCTTTGTCTGCGATTTGCGAAAGAGCCTTTTTTACAGGTTCTTCTCGTAGCTCTCGATCATCTTCTTGACCATCTGGCCGCCGACAGAGCCGGCCTCGCGGGAGGTCAGATCGCCGTTGTAGCCCTGCTTGAGGTTGACGCCGACCTCCCTTGATGTTCCCACTACATCTTAAACTCGCCTTATTGGGTAAGAATGAGATGCTCGAGGTACACCAACCTGGGTGTGAGTCTCTACAACATCAAAGGGGATGATCATTTGCTTGGGGGACAAGAGAACATATAGCTTTCAATCACAACAAGTCAGGTCACGACCTGAGCTGGCAAATCACGAAGCGAGAAATCATCAAGTTCACCGATAAACTTATAAAAGATGCGAACACTTTGCTGAAAAGGCTGATTCCGATGCGTTGCTTTCACAGCTCCATCAGGTAGAATCTTCGGCCCTACCTCGATTCGCTTTACGAAGGTAACCAGCGTATCGCGATCGAGTTCCTCAATATGCGTGTATTTGCTTGTCAGATTGAAAAATGCTTTGTAGCTTTGCTGAGCCTCGCTGACAGGGTCGATACCACTCAGGCTGGTAACAGTCTTTTCAAGTCCGCAAGATTCCTTCTGCAGTTCCTCCAGCATTCGCTCCAGCCGATTATCATCAATTTTGCCCTCTGCATTGTCTGTGTAGAGCTTTGTGATGATCTTATCGATTGTTGCCAGACGCGTTCTGGCCTTTTGCAGCTGGATCTGCCTTGCTTTGATCAGATTGTCATCGCCGGCTTTCCGCATTGCTTCGCGGATGACTGCCTCTTTGCTCTCAGGACTCAGGTCTATCAAAGCGTTCAAATCCTGCCGGACTACTTCGACAAGATCGCTGTACCGGATTCTGACGCCGGTGCAGGGATTGGCGATATCCTGACGCTGCTTTATACATGAGAGATACCAGTACTTTTCGCGTTCTCCCTTATAGACTGTTCCGCAGGAACAGAGCGCATGTCCGCACTTCGCGCAAAATGCGATTCCGGAGAAGATACTTCGGCGAACCTGGTCATACTGCCGGAAGTCAAGTGAACCTTTCCCTAGATTGATCTGAGCAAGTTCAAATTGCTCCTGAGATACAATTGGCGTGTGGGTATTTTCTGTGATGGCCCACTGATCCTTCGGCACATGGAGCTTCTTTTTGGATTTGACACTGGCTTTCTTGGTCTTACCCAGAAGCGTATGCCCAAGGTAAACAGAGTTCTTCAGGATCCGCTTAACTGTTGTATAGTTCCAAAGATCCGAAGCCCTGGCAGCCCCATTTTCCGAGAAGTTACCTTGATAAAGCACCTTATACTTCAACGGAGGAATGATGCCATCATCGTTCAGATCCATTGCGATCTTCCGGCTTGAGTCGCCTCTTGCGGCACAATCGAATATCCTCTGGACAATTGGAGCGGTTTCCTCATCCGGGATCAGTCGGTTCTTGTTTCGGGGATCCTTAGCATAGCCATACGGAGCAGCTGCACAATACAGCCCCTTCTCACGCTTAGCTTTCAGGACCTCTTTCACTTTCCTTGACCCATCCCGCAGGTAGACTTCATTCATGGCAAATTGGAACGGTGCCATAATGTTCTCTTGCTCAGTGTCAAAGTTATCTGCTACTGTCAGATACCGAATATTTCTCTCTGGGAAATACTGCTCAGCATAGTAGCTGGCCTCTCGCATATCTCTCCCGAGACGCGAAAGGTCTTTTGTAATGACGATATTTGCCTTGCCCTGCTCTAAGAGTGCAATCATTTCCTGGAATGCCGGTCTGTCAAAGTTGCCGCCAGACCATCCATCATCAGCGAATACCCGCGCCAAAATGATATCATTCCGGTCACAATAATCCTGAATGATCATACGCTGGTTCTTAATGCTGGAAGACTCACCCTCAGCCGCTTCCTCATTGGAAAGTCGCAGGTAGGCAAATGCAATTCTGCGAATGTCGGTTCTCACATTAACCTCCTTCGACGAACCGACCCACTAAGGGTATTATACGGCATCGTCTGTGCTTTCGTCAAAGGTAGTCTTTTCTTTTTTTTCGTGGACAAGACGATCCACAATGAGGTCAGAGACTGTCCGGTCTCCGGAAAAAGTGCGGTGGACAAGGTAAGTCGCATCACCCAACTTGATTTCGTTCATTTGAGTTGCTTCGCCTCCACCGCTATTTTGTACTGTTTCAGTGGCCATCATGCAGGCCCCCTTCTACTAGACTAAAGAGCTCTTCATAATGAATGTAGAAAAGAGGGGGGCTTTGACCACCCATCAAGAAAACTTTTTTTGATAATATAAAGAAAAAAGGCGGAGGCCCTGAATCTCTTTGCAGGGTCTCCGCCTTTTTTACGTTTTTAATGCTTGGAAAGTAAGGAACTTGTTTTGGCAATTAGTGATTGTATTTCTTTTCCGGTCTGAACTGAATCCCGAAACTCCGGAGCAAGAAACAGCAGAGCGCTTCTGATGTTTAATAAATCCGTCCTGTCAATAGTCTCCTCTTGAAGATGTTTGTGCGTCTTAAAATATCTTACTGCTGCTGTTTGTGCTATCCACAAGTGCTTTTGCCATTGATGAGAGCGAAGTGGAAAGCGCCATCGCATCTTCCAGCCGTGAAGAAGTTGCCGGCAATGTCTTCATCTGGTTCCTCTGTGCGATCGGCTTCTTAAAAGTCAGCCAAAAAATCGATAGTTTTATGGCTTCTCTGGGAGTCAATGTTGGAAGGACCGGTGGAAGTATGCTGGCAGAGCTCCTGGTTGCCGGTCGAGGGATTGCAACTGCAGCCGGCGCCCTGGGCGGAACTGTCTTTAATCGACATTCTTCTCACAGCACACAAGGGAGCAGCCAAGCCGCTGGTGCAGCATTTACTGGCGGAGGAAATGGCATTGTCAGCGTCACAAGGCGAGCAGCCGGGAATGCCGCTGCTGCAAACGCGACTGGGACCGGTTCTGGATTGAGCAGCTTGGTCGGTGGTGCTATGTTCGGCTCAAGTTTGAAAAATGGCGGTCATTTTGCTACGAGTGTCATTGGCGCGGTAGCAAAAGGGAACATCTCAACGGTTGGCTCCATCACCGGCGAGAAGGCTTCGGAGGCTCTGAGTAGTTACATGGGCTATTCCGTTGCAGCTAATGAAGCCAACTCTGACGGAGGGGGTTCCGTTCCCACTGCGCCGGGCGTAGCTGGGGATGAAGTGACGCTTGACGGTGGAACCGCTGCGGGAGTTTCTCCCATCACAGTGCCCACCCAGGGCGGCGGCATTGGAGTTGCACCCAGCGCCCCTGCCCATGCAGCAGGTGTTGAGCAGCAGAGGGCTGCAAGCGGCGGGAGTACTCCCGTAGCCAGCACCCCGCCCACGTTCCGTGACGTTGAGATTGGCGGTGGTCGGATTACCGGGCATGAGATCTCAGCAGATGGTCAATCCGATCGCGAGTTTGCCATGTATAGTGCTGAACAGTACATGCCTCCAACCGGTCCATATGATACCGTGCAGACCGTAGACGGTGCCTCTTGGTATCGCCAATACGCACAACCCGTCGTTGAGAAGACCCCGTATCAAGGGGCGGATGACAAGATCAAGTATGAGGAACGGATTGTTTCTCAAATGCCCCCTGTACCGAAAAGAAAGGACAAAATCTGATGAGTGATGAAACCAGGCAGGAGAAGTCTTCTGTCGAATCCACAGTTGGCGGCGCTGCAAAGACCGGAAAGGCGATTGCGAATATCGCAAAAGGAGCCGCAGTGGGTGGTGCCCACGGTGCCGCTGTTGAGGCCGCGAAGGCTTCGAAAAAATGGATAGCAGTCATAGTGGCGCTGATCGCACTCCCTATCGTCATTGTTGCAATGCTGCCGTCCGTGATCTTTGGCTCCCTTCTGGGAGATGGCACCGATACGCCCAACGGTATCAGTGATGATGCTGCCTTGATTCAGAATATGACTGATATCAATAGTGGCATCAGCATGATCCTTTCCGAAGGATTGACCGATGTGCTCGATCGTATCGAAGCTGACTTTGCAGCTTCCAGCTGTGATGGAAAAGAGATCAACAATCCGTTCGGTTCTGATGTCGTATTCAATGCCAATGCTTTTGTCTCTCAGTATTGTGCCTATAAAGACACTGACGCAGCCTCTATTTCGCAAGAAGACATGGAGGAACTGCTTGCGGCCAACAAGGACAAACTCTATTCCTTCACCTATACTGATGAAGAGCGCGAAGTGACTTCTGAATCCTCTTCTGAGGATACAGATGCATGTGGAATAGACATCATTCATGTGTTTAGCACAGTGTTTGTGAGGAGGATTTGGGTTCATGCAGATCGGGTGGGTGGATTTTTCTAAAACAGAGCGTGACAAAGTCGTATCCATTCTACGACTACTTGGGGCCCAAACAGCACTGGATGAGTTGGGGATTGGTACTGTTCGGGATGCTTTCTCCGATATGCTCTTCCCGGGGATCTCTACATTGCAGACACGGGCAAAGTATTTTGTGATTCTTCCTTATTTGTTTGCCAAAGCCGAGAATCGCAGGTTTATGCACCGGCGGGACGTTATTGCTTATATCCATAACGAAGAATTCGCACTAGTCAAAACATTGGTGAAGAATTCCGGGCCGGAGGCATATGGGATCGTCAGAAGCCGCAACATGGAAAAGATGGTGAAGATGAAGCCAAGTTCCATTTATTGGAATGGGTTGCGGACAGCCGGTATCCTTCGATATCCAAACATTTCTCTGGATGAAGCGTGTGAAATAGTTCTACGGAATGAAAGGATAAAAAGTGAAGTAAATCTAAAAACAGAAAGCGCAGATGAGGCGGCTGACGATACGGACGCATTAGCCGGCAAAACTGTTCTGTTCTCTCCAATCGTGCCAGACTACGATGTTCAAAAGGACGCGACTATTGAACTTACCAAAAAAGAGGCACAGTATCTTTACGATCATTTCCTTGATAGTCCAGCGACTTGCAATTCTCTCACGGCGTATATGCTGCGTGAAAAAATCCGCTTTCCTTCCTTCTTGGAAATCCCCTATGCGACGCTACCGAGTGACATTAGCAACGCCGTTCATTTGGCGCAGGAATTTGCGGAGTTCATTTATGGTGCGCATCTCCTTTACAACATCATCTACGCCGATGGATGTGGGATCAATAACGATGTTAGCGCCGGGAGAAAATCGCCATTTTGAGCCGGGAGAAAACAGCCAATTTCAGCCGGGCAGAAATCGCCAATCCGTGCCGGGAGGGTGTAGCCAGCCCCGGTTTGGATATAGGTTTTAAATGCCGCTCTTTTGGTTGGGGGCGGCGGCCGGAGACGCTGCGGACGACCGCAGGGAAACCGTCTCAAGACGGCGGCCGCGGAAGCTCTCGCCCTTAATCGAAAACACAATTGCATCATCGAAGATACGGTCGAGCGCACACAGGAGCGAGTCATTCTCACAGAAATTCTCCTGCCACTGTGCGGGGTCACGGTTACTGGTAAAAACCATGTTGTAGTAGCCGTCTTTCTGGTAGCGGCGGTCCACCATATCAAAAAACAGCCGCGTGCTTTCCTTGTCAAACTCGCAATGCCCCACTTCATCAATAATCAGGCAGGAAGGCCGAACGAGAGCTGCGAGGAGCGTACTTTCACGGCCAGCACGTCGGGCATCCGTCATTCGGTCACGCAGCTCGGTCATCTTAATGAAGTATGCTTTCATGCCGTGCTCGCAACAGGCGCGGCCAAAAGCCTGCGCCAAATGAGTTTTTCCGGTTCCTGGTTTCCCAATGAAGGCGAGGTTTTTGTGGGCGTAGAGGGCGGACAGCGTAGAGAGGTTACGCAACTTGTCAATGTTCTTCCCAGTGATGCGGCTGAAATCGAAGTTTTCAAAGGTTTTCGGAACCTTCAGCGGCAGTCGGCTCGTACGCAGTAAGAAGTCAACAGTGGAGCTGTCTTTCTTTGCTTTTAGATGTTCAAAGACCTTAGCCACTGCAAGGACTTCTGCGTCAGTCATGTTGTTCTCCTGTACCAGAGTAGCAAACTCTTCCACCGAGAACCCAAACTTCATCAGATCCTTGCTGCACGCAGCCACAGTGTCTAACAGCGTATTATTCATCCCAACCATCCTCCTTGCTGAAGTTGAACTTCTCAAAGGAGAGGTCACGGACCGGCTCTGGAAGCTGTTTAATCACCGTCTTTACCGGCATGGTAGGGAACTCTTCCGGCTGCTCAGGCAGAGCATACTGGTTCTCACAAAAGCTGTCCCGGCGCACCCAGGTCACATTGTGCGTGGTCAGGAGAAAAGCCATATCGGATGAATAGATGTACAGCGTATCACCGTCGCGCAGCACACGGGCAGTCTTGCCGTGGTAGGTATAGGGGACTCCAAAGCGACGCCCCTCATAGCTTACAAACCCGTCAAAAGAAATCTGGCGCTCCGGGCAGAGGTAAAACAGCAGTTCGTAGCTGTCATCCAGAATGGATACCACTTTGAGACAGCGCTCTGAATGGATATCCATGGGGACTCCAATCCCCCTGTGGTAAGCAGCGTTCTGTTCATTGCACCAATCCAAAGCTGCATACCCACAGCGTACCTGACCGAATTGTCAGTGTGAGCCAACCCTTCGTCCGTCCCATTGTTCGGGGAAAAGCAGGAAAGCCGGTGGAGTTTGGCGCCAAGCTGGACATCAGTGTTGTGGATGGATGGACACGGTTGGAATGCTGCTCCTTTGACGCCTACAATGAAGCTGGAAATCTGCAGGAGATGGCGGAACGGTTCCGGGAGCGGGAAGGGCATTATCCAAGCCGCATTCTGGCAGACAAGATCTACCGAAACCGTGAGAATCTCAGTTATTGCAAGGAGCACGGAATCCGGCTATCCGGTCCGGCACTGGGTCGCCCCAAAAAGGACGAAACCAGAGACAAGGCTCAGGATTACCGGGATGAGTGCGAGCGTGTGGAAGTGGAGCGCAGGTTCAGTCTGGCAAAGCGAAAATGCGGCATGGGACTTGTCACCGCTAAACTGCGGGAAACGGCTGCCCATGTGATTGCTATGTCCGTTCTGGTGCTGAATCTTCGCAAGATTCAGTGCGCCATTTTGCGTTTGCTTACATATCTGCTGGCTATTTTCATGCCCGTGGAAAAATGGGCTATTGTTCAGTAGACATTACATTATCAGCTCCTGTTCTTCTTTCGTGAATTCTTAGTAAAATAAATTGCAAAACTCAGAAAAAAAGCCCACGAGTATCCCGAAGCTTGGGAACCCGTGGGCTTAGAGATTTTGATGAAAATGAAAGCAAGTGTATGAGCATGTTAGCGTCGGGAGAGATCAGCCAGTGGTTTTCCTAGCGGACGCTAACAACGGATGACGTGTCATATCGCTATCTTTTCAACTTTCCCAGCTCCAATATGTATCCTGGAATTACAGATTTCCAGAGCCGCTCTTCTGTGGGTCACGATGAGGCAGGTTTTCCCCCTCAGAGAGGCGATATTCCGAAGCAGCTCTGTCTCCGTCTTCTCATCCAGAGCGCTGGTGCACTCATCCAGCAACAGGATGGGGGCCCGGCTGAGGAGGGCTCTCGCCACTGCGACCCGCTGTGCCTGGCCCTCGGACAGACCGATTCCCCGCTCACCGATTACGGTGTCCAGGCCATCCGAAAGCTCCGCAAGGAAGCGGTCAAGGCAAGCGAGCCTTGCCGCTTGCAGAATTTCCTCATCGGAGGCAGGGTCAGTGAACATGGTCAGATTCTCCCGCAGCGTTCCGGAAAACAGGGTATTCCCCTGGGGGACGTAGGCAAACAGGCCCCTGGTACTGCGGGAGACGGCCATCTCTTTCCCATCTGCAAAGCAGAACTTCAGCTCCCCGCCGACGGGCTGATAAATACCCAAAAGCAGCTGGAACAGGGTGCTCTTTCCGCTGCCGGAGGCTCCCGTGACCGCAGCAAACTCTCCCGCTCTGATGGTGAGGTTCACCTGCTTCAGCACAGGCTCCGCTCTTCTTCCATAGGAAAAGTCCACTCCGCACAGCCTGATCTCCCGGAATTCCCGATCCGGCACGCTATCGTCCGCGGGAACAGGTTCCTCCTCCGGCAGATCGAGCAGCTCCTTCAGTCTCTCCGCGGAGCTGATGGTTCCGTAGAGCTGATCCGCCACCCCCGCAGCCTTGGAGAACGGGCCTTGGATCTGTCCAAGTAACTGGAGGATGGCCGCCAACATCCCATAGGTCAGGCGTCCGCAATAGATCCCATAACAGCCCCAGAGCATGCAGAACAGCCAGCTCAGCTGGAATACCAGTGAAATGCTGTTGTTCATGGAGACGGAAAAGCGGCCCTTCCGCAGCTGGGCGGCCAGGAAGGCCTGCTGTCTGTCCTCTGTCCGCCCCTCCATCCGCTTCTCAGTGCCGGACGCTTTGACCAGGCGCAGATTTTCCAGCAACTCCTGGAGTGCCGCGTGAAGCCTCCCCTCGGACTCCTGCGCCGCCTTGTGGCGGCTTGTCATGGGCTTATGGAACGCCGCTATCAGAATCAGTCCCAACAGCCCGCCCGCCAGCATCAGCAGTATGAACCGCCAGTCCATCCGGATCAGAAGCACCGCCGCGCCCGCAAAGCCCACTGCCATGCTGACAATTGCCGGTACCGCTTCCATGATCCCGTTCCTGACTATGCCCACATCGGAAAACATGCGGTTGACCAGTTCTCCGCTGTGAAAACCGTCCAACTCGGCGTACTGCTTGTGGAGAAGCCGCCTCAGCACCATGGTGCGCAGATCCCGCAGAAGTTCCGCACCGGTCTTCGCCGACAGCAACCCGGAGATCAATCCGCACAGGCGAATCGTCAGTACCGCCCCGCTGATGAGAATGGCATTGAACAGAAACTGCCTGCCGTCACGCCCTACCGCGCTGTCAATCAGCCCTCTGGTAGCCGCTGCTATCACAAGGGAACCGCAGGTACCGATCATGCTCAGAATGCAGATGCCGAAAATGGACAAATGCCGCGTCTTCGACCACTGCCAGAGTTCCCGGATAGCCTGACCGACTCGTTTTCTCTTTGTTTCCCGTTGTTCTTTACACATACTGTCTCAATTCCCTACTTTTCTGCCGCTCCCAGCCTGAGGCGGCGGTAACAGTCTCCGGCCGGAACCGATTTTAAACGAAATGGGTTCTGTCTCATTGTAAATCACGGCAGCATCTGTTACAATATGCAAAACGTATCAAATCTTTTTCGTAAAACGGAGCTTACGCCATGGAACTCCCGGATGTGTTTACAATCGGCTTATGGAGCCTGGGCTTCCTTCTGCTGGCAGCTCTTCTGCCCTGCCTTCTGCGCGTCCGATCCCACCGCTTTGCCTGGACAGCAGAGCCCTTTTCCGAAAGCACCCAGCCCCTTGCCAATCCCTATCAGGGCTTTTATCACATCATCCGCTATACGCTTTCCGATGATGTGCCTTCCGGTGAAGCCGCCATCGGAGCAGACTCCTATGCCCATCCGCTGGCCCTGCTGGAGATCAATCTGAAGCAGTTCCGCACCAGCGCCATCAGTGAAAACGGGCTGGCCCAGCTAAACAATATTTTAGCCTCCTGGTCCCGGTCTCCGGCCCACACGAGGCTGATTCTTCGTTTCCTCTATGACTGGGACGGCGTCGCCGCGGCAGCGGAGCCGGAGTCCCTCACACTTGTTCTGACCCATATGGATCAGGTCGCTCCGGTGGTGAATCGGTACCGTGACGCCGTTTATCTCATGCAGGGAATCTTTATCGGGAATTGGGGGGAAATGCACCACTCCCGCTTTTCGGACGACGCCTCTTTGGAAATGCTCATCCGGCACTTGAACGATATCATCGATCCCTCTGTCTACCTCTCCGTTCGCACCCCGGCTCAATGGCGGATGGTCCACAACCGATACGATCTGCCCAGAGAATTCCCTGCCTTCGCCGCCGATGGCTCGCTGATGGGGCGGCTTGGCCTGTTCAATGACGGAATCCTGGGTTCGGAGTCCGATCTGGGCACCTATGGGAATACTGCAAGGCGGGATGCCGTCTCCCCTGCTGAGCCGCTCACAAGAGAGGAAGAGCTGGCGTTCCAGAATTCCCTGTGCCGCTATGTCCCAAACGGCGGAGAGGTGGTCTGGAATCACAACCTCAGCAACCTGGAAACCTCCGTTTCCGTCCTGCGGACCATGCATGTTTCCTATCTGAACGTGGACTATGACCGCCGGGTCCTGGACGCATGGCGCAGGGCAGTCTGGACCGGGAACGACGCCTTTCACGGCTGCGACGGCTATCGCTATGTACAGGCCCATCTCGGCTACCGCTATCTGATCCGGGCCTGTAGGCTCAAAAGAAGCGGATGGCTCAGGCCCGCCTTGGCTCTGTCCCTCACCCTGCAGAACACCGGATTCTCCAACACGATGAAGCCTTTCCGCACCGATATTGTACTGAAGCAAGTCCAAACCGGAGTCTGCTCCCGCATCCCCTTTCCTATGGATCTGCGAAGGCTGGGCAGCGGGCAGACACGCTCCTGCTCTGTGAAGCTCCCCGCGGCAGGGCTGGCGCCGGGCTGCTATCGGCTCTATTTCTCCTCAGCCGACAAAGGGAGCGGGCAGCGCATCTTATTGGCCAACAAGAACGAAGTAACCGAACACGGCTATTTCCTGGGGCAGCTGGAGATATGATCCGGCTGCCTCTTTCTATGTGCTGCGGGGCATGAGACGGCAAACCAGCTCCCCCCGCCTGCCCGCTTTCTTCAGAATGGCGGAGACGGGCGGGCGATTCAGCCTTCTATTATTTTTCAGAAACCGAACCAGCGTCGCGCACCACAGAAAAGGCCAGAGGAAGATGATTCTCCCCCCCTTCGGAAAATTGATATGCATCTGATGGTGAAATTCTCTCACATATGCTGCCAACGAACTGCCATCCATCCCTACCATGCGCTCGGCTTCGCTGTATCCAAATTCGCCGGCGTCCAAAACATCCCGGAGTAAGGCGTCCACCGTGTCCGCTTCCGCAGTCTCTACCGACACCGGGCTTTTCTCCGCCGGGAGCCCCAGGTATCGGACGCAGATGGACGTCACCGCTTTGGCAAATTCCAGGGTACCGCTTTCACAAACCAGTTTCCAGAACGCTTCACGCTCTTTTGTATCATTGCAATGCTCCCACAGCACGACCCAGTCGCAAAGATTTCTGAGGCCAAAGCCGCTTCCCACAAAATGCAGCAGCATATGCATCAGGAGATAAAAGCCCTGCCAAGCCGTATCGTATGCATAGACCTGAACGCCCTGACAATCTACAAGGCCGCAGTGCTGATTGCTTTCCTTCTGCAAATTTTCTACATATTGATTCAGATGCTTTTCCTGAAAGCATTCCGTCCACGCTGCATGAACTTCCACCACTTCCTTCTTCTCAGAGGTCAGAATCACATGGTGGTTGGCATGCCATTTTTCAGACAAATGAAATCCATTGGCGCACAGAATCTGCACTGCCCGTTCTCTGTCCTCTTCATGGGACACAAACAGGTCAATATCCGATGTCTTCCGAAATTCCGGAACCGGATAAAACCTTGCAACGGCGCAGCCCTTCAGCGTGATGGCTGTGATGTCCGCTTCCCTCAGCAGCCTGGTCAGTTTTTCCGTGAGTGCCTGCAGCTGGAGGCTCTGATGGACAGTTCCGGCGGTTTTCCATTCCATGGCTGACCGCAATGCCGGGGGAAGCTCGACATCGCCCAGAACTGTTTCCAGCAGCGGAAGAACCTCATGTCGGTCCGCAAGGGCCAATACCTGCGCCCACTCCTGTTCGGTCAGGGAGGGGAGCGAATGGACGCTGTCAGATGGCCGCAGACTCAAGCTGAGGCAGTGCAGCAGAGCAGATTCTGCTATTTCCATTGTTGACATGATAGCCCTCTTATCATCGTTGCCTTGAAAATGTGGATTACAGTTTTATCTTTCTCAGGATTTGCGCTCGTCAAATCGGATATCATAATTTCGAATGTCAGGTTCTCCGAAAGAATGTTTGACCGAATCTGACCGCCATATAGCGTATCAAATCTACCGCCTTTTGCAGAAATGACTTTCTGACATAGCCATACAACACATCAAAGCTCTCTCCGTTTTGTAAACCCCGCAAATACTTTTTCCGGTTTGGGTGCATGGCGACAGACTTTCTGGAATCTGCCGTGGGCGGTAAGACCTCATCCAAATTTGCTTCCCTTGTGATCAGCTTTTCTTGGACCTCCTGAAGTATTCTTCCGCCCTTTTGCGAATGCACCAGGATCACGGAGATTCCTTTGTCGTCCCCCAGGTCAGGCATGACCCTCTCAATTCCCCAACTGTCCCCGATCGTCATATCTGAACTTCTCGGGAGTGCCTTGAATCGACACGCATAGCACGAGGGACGCAGGTCCAGGTCACCTAAAAACATTCTCATAAATTGATCTTCAGAAAACTGTACGCAATACTGCTGCATACCAGAAAAATCAATCGTGACGGAATAGTTGTTCCATCCATATACCTTGTTGCGGAATTCTGCTTTTTCAACCGATGCGCCATACTGCTTCTTTTGTTCTTCTAAGTACATTCTCCAGATTTTCGGCGATGGCACGCCATGGCACAGAACATCCACAGTATAAAGGTTGTCATACTCTTTTCTCAAATAATTTTTCAGCCCGGCAATCTGGCATGCTGTCCCTGTAAACAGGACTTTGCGCTCCATCTCCAAATATTGCTTGACCTCTGGATACGCATTCCCCATCCGGCTCTGGACATACTTGCTTCCTCGTAATTTTGCCAACTCCGCCTTCGTTTCTATTGCAATGTGAAAAACCTCAAAATTATGATCAAACGCAGCGCCAAAGACCACGCCGTTTTGTTGGAGGATCCATTCCGCCAGAACAGAAAAGATCCCGCCGGAAGAGCTTTGCTCCCGAATGGCTTCATTTCGGCAATAGCCGACATACGCCGCTGTCTCCGTATTCCGATTCTCCAGCTTCTGAATGGGACAAACCGTTTCGCATCGGTGACAATGGATGCATGATTTCTGATCGGTCACCGGATAGAGAAACCCTTCTTCATCCTCTTGCATGGTCATACAATGCACCGGGCAGCTATGCAGACACGCTGTACAACCGCAGCAATTCTGTTTCTCGGTCATGATCTTCTCCTTCCGACCATGCTTAAAATCATTCGCTTTTCTTCCTCATTGCAGCTGAGCAGGAAAACAGATACGCAGTACACAGCGGCAAACACTATGACGCTGAAAACAAATAGGACCAAGCTGTCAATTCTCACATAACGCATGATGAATACCGCCAGCAGCGCCGGAAACACAAAGCCTTTCCAGGTCTTTGCGATCTCACTCCAGAAATACTTCATATCGATCCGCAGTACCTTGTGATAAAAAATGTTCATGATCAGCCCGTTTCCCACCAAAAGACTGATGGCTGTCCCCATGGCAGCGCCCACAGCGCCCCATTTGGCAGCCAGCGGAATGCTGATGGCAACGTTGCTGATGGCGATGATCAGATAAATAATGGATCTGAATTGATGCTTGTTCAGCGCCCGCTGCATCTCGATCCCCACATTCTGGATCAGCGGAATCAGAAGGGGGATCACCAAAAACAGCGCGGCTTCATAAGCCCCCTCATATTCATTTCCCGCATAGATATTCAAAATAAAGTATCGGCCAAAGACGATGAAGCCACCGGCCAGCAAGCCAAGGATCAGCCACTGGACACGCCCGATCCTGGCCATCAGTCCTGTAAACTCCGCTTCGTATTCGTTCCCTTTTTCCGCCGCAATGCGATTCACTCTGGGCGAAAACACAGAGGAGATGGTGGTGGAAAATGTGATAAACAGGCTATTGAATTGTGCCGCCACACCATACACCGCAATTTCCGCCGTCCCGCTGGTATGGGCAAGGATCAGCTTGTCCACATTCCAGTTGACCTGATCGATCACCATATTGATCAGCAAGAAAGAGCTGAATACGGAGATCTCCTTTAACAGGCCCCACCGGAACCCGTGAAAAGACACCGGGATCTTCAATTTGCGGAAGCAAAACCACACATTCACCGCAAATCGCACAAGGGTCACGCCCGAGGTGATGACGACGAGCATGACGCTTCCATATCCCATGAGCAGAAGGGGAAGGCTTAAAAAGGGATTGACGAGTGCAGAGATGATCCCCACAACACGCTGGAACACAAACTGTTCATAGGCGCTGATGACGGAATCAAATATCCCGCTGATCAAAGAGACCGCAATATTAGCTATCAGAATCAGCATGAGGATTCTGGCTTTTGCAAGCTCCGCAGAGGACAAGCTGGCGCCGAAGATCTGCCGCGGAAAAAAGGACAGCGCCGTTCCGCATAGGGCCGCCAGTGCGGCAAGGATACAGAACAGGGTGAAGAACATTCCGTTGAGTGTGGCCAGCTTGTCCCGATCATGATAATATCGGGCAAAGAAGCGCAGATACGCCCCGGTGAAGCCCAAACTGAACAGGCTGAGATAACTGATCACACTGGATACCAGCGAATACAGGCCATATTCACTTTGCCCCAGCAGCCGGATCATCACCGGCATATAAATCAACTGGATTAGAATGGTGATCCCGGTTGAGAGATAGGACAATACAACGCCCGCTTTTAATTGGTCTTTCAAAGTTCTGCTCCGTTCCGGTCAATCATCAGCGCATTTTCCAAATATGCCAGGGACTCCCTTCTACGCTCTTGCCAATGCTCATGTGCATAGGTGAAATCCACCTTTGGAATATCTTTGATGTCTTCCAGCTCTTTTTCTGTTACCAACTGCCGCTCCAGATGGTATTCCTCCAGAAAATCATAGATCCGGCTGTTCATATTTCCAGTTTCACCGGCCTTACTCCGTTCAAAAACCGCAAAGGGCGTCTTGAAGATCATGGAAAACACACAGGCGTGAAAGGAGTCTGTGACTACGAGATCCGCATGACGGATTAGGTCAAGAAACTCCCGGGGGCCAGATGAATAGTCATACACATCGCCAAAAAACAGGTCGCATTTCCGAACAACATTCCCAAGAATGTGCGGAAATGTGACGATTGGACGATGCGTTTTCTTTGCAAACCGCTGTACCGCTCTTCTTTGGGTTACATTGTCCCCGAGTAAATAGCATAACACATACTTTTGCGGTTTCTCCGCAGGGTTCATCACTTCAAGCCACTCTTCTTCCTGTAGCAGCAATACTGGATCGACCACAACTGTAATCGGTTTCTGCGTGAGTTCTTCCAAAACAGGTACCGATCGCTCTTCCCGGATGGAGATCGCATCCAGACGGTTAAGCCCCACACTAAATTCTGCTTTGAATTCATCCGTTAAATCAAGCACCGCCATGCTTGGCGCATAAGATACCTTCTTGATAGGCTCCGGCACGAATTGCAGTGTAAATACTTTTTCATCTTCCTTTCTCATCCCTTTCAGTTGCTGCTCATTCCAGATTTGATCCCCGCCACAGATAAATGCTGTATATTTTCCCAAAACATCGGAAACTGAATCGGAATAATAGGTTTCCCTACTGTGAGGAATGTCATCCATAAACCGATCAAACACATGGATTCTTTGCTTCAAATGCCTTTTTTCCAATCGGCTGAAGAACCTGATTCCGAATAGATAGAGCAGCTTGCGTAATGAAACAGCTCTCTTTTCTTTCTGTTCCTTCTCTTTCTCATAGCACCAGGCATAATCAATCTGCTCTGCGGCAATTTCCAAATATTTTTCCAATGCAACAGGCAGCGCGTACGCTTGCAGCAATCCCCCAAAATTGTAGTTGCCATGAAATAAGGTCACAATGGCAACTTTATCATTTTCACTTCTCATTTCCCTCACCAAAACGCTCTTTCAAACCATTCAACCCAATGGAACAAGGTGAAATCGCGTCTCTATTTCATCCATTTATTTTTCACTTCAAAACACATCTTATAGATTTGCGGAGACAGATTATAGAGCTTTAATTCAAGCCATGTTTTGGTCGGCAATTCTTTCACATTCGACAATTCCTTCAAAACACTGTCATATCTGCCGTGATAATGGACCGATTCATACAGGCAATGCTGGACCAGCATATTCCATGCCGCCTTTGCAAGTTCCGGCTCATTTTGTTCTCCAAAAACTCAGCGCGGTGTCTCAGTGCCCAGATGTAATCTTCATTGAAGCAATGCTTTTTAGCGTGCATAAAACTTCCCGGATTTTGATAGTATGCATATAGGCGCTGATTGCCAACGGCCACCCGATCTGCTGCATAATAATATTTGCAGATGATCGCTTCGTCTTCATATCTCCTGCCAATAGGAAACGGATACTTCTGAACAAGCTCCCTTTTATAGAGTTTCCCCCACACAGTCACCAAAATGTCATATAAATTTCCAAATAACGCCTGGCATGCTTCTTTACCCTTTAACAACTGCTCATTTGGAATTGAATGATTTATGCCGTATGCAGATGTATTTTCCGTTGTTTGATCCATGCAGCAGCACACAATATCTGCATGATACTTCATCAGAAGGTCAAACAGGTATTCCACATAATTGGGTGCAACATAATCATCTGCATCAATGAAGGAGACAAACGCTCCGTGGGAGTGCGCCACACCGTAGTTCCGGGCACTTGATACTCCGCTATTGGCCTTATGGTATACTCTTACTCTGGGGTCTTCTTGTGCAAAACGGTCGCAGATCTCTCCGCATCGATCCGGACTGCCATCATCAACAAGTATAATTTCCAGGTTCTGATAGGTCTGTGCAAGAACACTGCGAACGCATCTTTCTAAATAGGCCTCAACCTTGTATACCGGTATGATCAGACTGACCAGCGCATCCATTCTGTTACTCCCCTCGAACGATCCTTAAAAATACAGGTCCAAGCAATAATAATGCGTTTTCCAAATGATATTTTACCAGTGCATATTTGATCTTGTGAAGCCCTGAGCGCAATTTTAATGGATAGATCGGACGGTAACTATCTATGCTCATTTTCTCTGCAAGGTTGGATAATTCCTTTCTTTTCTCTGTAAAAGACAAGGGACATCCTTTTGCGCATAATTGGTAAATCGCCCAGATATAATTATCAAAAGCAACCTCAGCATAAGCCAATGGGTTCAAATCCCCCGGAAGCGAATCCAAAAATTTCTTTTGATGATCCCAAATGATTCCCCGGCACTCTATTGTCTCCTCATTCCAACGATGACTTGTAGATCCTTCCACATAACGATAATGGTAAAATGCCTCCCCGATATACGCTATTTTTTCTGCATGGCACATCGCATCCATGACATAGCATTGGTCTTCTCCATTGATGGCATCGTTAAATCCGATTTTTCTAATCGGTTCTCTTCGAAACAGATGCATCCACAAAGAATCACATCTATTTTGCCAGAACGTTATAATATCATTTTTAATCTCGTCTCTTGTCAGTAGTTGTTTCCCTTTCCAATAGAATTGCTCAGAATGGCTTCCATCGCTTCGTTCATATATCACACCAAACTGCACAATGTCAGCATTGGTTTCCTGCATACGGTCTACCGCGCATTGCAAGAGCCGGTCCTCGAGCCAATCATCCGCATCCAGAAATAAAATGTACTCTCCGCTCGCATGATCCAAGCCAATGTTCCTGGTCGGTCCGGGGCCATGGCTCTCCGAATCATTTTTCAAGAGGACGATCCGGGGGTCATTTTCTTCATATTCTTTGCAAATGGCCACGCTGTTGTCTGAAGATCGGTCATTGATCAAAAGCAACTCAAAATTTGTGTATGTCTGCCGCAGAACGGACTCGATCGCTTCCCGCAAATAGCGTTCCGCATTGTAGACCGGCATAATGATAGATACTTTTGACATTGTTATTCCCCTAAGATGTCCTGAATTGTTTCAGCAAAATTCTGATAATAGACCGCTTCATCGAATTTTTTGCTTTGTATTTTTGATCTGTCGGACATATGCTTTCGCACATCTGGATGCTCTTTCAAGTAGAGAATGGCAATTTTCAGGTTTTCTACAAGATTCTCCCGCTCGATCAGCAAGGCGGTGTCTTTTTCCACATACTCAACCACGCCGCCGGATTTCGTGGCGATCAAGGGGAGTCCTCCTGCCATTGCTTCCAGCAAAACCAGGCCGGCAGCTTCTTCTACCAATGTAGGCACACACTGCACATCAGCTGCGGAGGCGTACCGATATACTTCCCCATTATCCACATATCCGGTAAAAATGATCCGATCCCTGTTTTGCCGGGAAAGCCTTTTTATTTTTCTTTCATAGGGGGAAAAGGCCCACTTTCCAAAATTTGCGCTCCCAATCACAAGTAATTTAACCCGCTTATCCTGAATGGAAAGGACTGCCTGCATCAACTCCAGAATCCCTTTGAGCTGTATCAATCGTCCCACAAACAGAACAACAAAATCATCTTCCCGCAATCCCAATTTGATTCTCATATCTTTTCTGTCTTCTGTTGAAATCGTCTTATTAAATTTGCTTGTATCAATCGCATTTTTCAGAAGATGTGTATGAACCGGCATTTGACAGGCTTTCTCATATTCCCTGACCACAAATTCGCTCACACCGATCATGTGACCGTAGCCATTTACCGTTTCTTCTTTCGGGACAAAGTGAACATGGGCATGAAAAACAAGCTGTTCTCTTTTGTAACCCTTTGCGATATCAAGAACGGCCTTCTCGTCTCCGCCTTCTACGATCAATAAATCAAATTTTTCACTCTGGATCACCGGAGCAATTTCATTGTAATGCCGTTGCAGTACCCGGATGGTTTTTCCCGTGAGTTGTCTGACCGCCATAAACACCGCGTGCTTGGACAAGTTCCAAAATGTATTGGTATGGGTCCAGACAAATCTGACGTCCGGGTACCTCTTTGCGGCCTCTACCGCCTTTTTATGATAGACCGAAAAAATCGTCAGACGGAATTTATCATTCTTTGCATACTGTTTGACAACACTTTCGATTAAGGTCTCGATCGCGCCGCCGCATACCGCAGGCACCGGCATGACGCCACCCATGATAATCCCAATGTTATACATGATAATTTTCCTTTCAGGCTGAGCTGCCCTGCCTTACCTATATAAATCTCTCCAACAATCCCCGGAATTTCATGCCCACTGCAAAAACAAGACATGGAGCCAGTTCAAGAAAGACAAGCGAAGTCCTCTGAATATTTGTCAGTTTTCTTTTTCTCAATTGATGAACGATGTCCTTGGTTCGCTTTTCCGCTTGAAGATACTTGGCTTTCTCTTCCCGGTTTGTGATCATTCTTTTGCTTTTCTCCAGATATTCCAGAGAGTAGATTAGAACCCGATATGCCTGCGCTGAATGTGTTTGATCCATTAAATAAACACCTATACGCTCCTGAAGTGCTTCCAGAATATCAAAATTTTTCTGAATGCTTGGCTTTCTCATAATGCTATTGTTGCGTTGACGATAATAATACAGGCACGCAGGGACCGTTACAATCTTAATATCCATCTGATAAATATCGTTTGCCCAAAACTCATCCTCATGATATTTACCCACACGAAATCTTAATTTTCCGAAGACCTTGCTTTTATATAATTTGTTCCAGACAACCGTCCAAAATCCATAACTGCGATCGTTTTTTCTGTTATAAAATATTTCTGCCCCCGGCAAAACCTCTGATGGAATCTTGGTGGAAAAATCCTGATTCCTGTCATCTTCGAAAAAATAAAGGAAGTTGCAAGCCGCTATATCCGCATTCTCCTTCAAAATACTCTGATACAGGCATTCCACCATAGTTGGCGCAATATAATCATCACTATCGACAAACATAAAATAGTTTCCGACTGCCCGATCCATCCCGTGATTTCGCGCATCCGAAAGTCCGCCGTTTTCCTGATGGATCACCTTTACCCGTTCATCCATTTCGGCATATTCATCGCAGATCTGGCCGGAGCGATCCGTTGAACCGTCATCCACAAGGATCAGTTCAAAGTCCGTAAAGGTCTGTGCCAGGATGCTGTCCAAACATTTCCGGAGATAGCTTTCCACCTGATACACAGGTACAATAATACTTACCTCTGCCATCCTCTTTTCCTTTGCGATCATATTGTGTTGAGTACGCCTTTCCACTTCTCTGTGATATTTTCAACTTGATACCGTTCAAATCCGATCATCGTATTGGCAGCCAACTCCTCCAACCTGTCTGAATGATCAAGCAAATTGTCTATTTCCAAAATCATTTGTTCCCATTCAAAGGGAGGGATCAGGATTCCATTCTGACCATCGGCTATGATTTCTGAAGGTCCGATTTTAATGTCAAAGCTGACACAGGGCACTTGCATCTGCATTGCTTCTACAAGGCACATTCCAAAGCCTTCATATCTGGAGGTCAGCACAAATAATTTTGCACGGTTCAGGTACCACTCTACCTGATTCACTGTTCCCTTCAATATCAACTGATCTTCCAGTTTGTTTTCTGTGACAGCCTGTTCCAGGATGGCCCTCTCTTCCCCGTCCCCTAAAACCAGCCATTTCCAATCAGGATGCTTTTTTAAAATGGGAACGGCAATTTTCGCCAGATATTCGATCCCTTTTTGATAGGTCAGCCTGCCTGCTGTCACGATCCAATTCTCACGCATCACGGCTTCATCCCGTGTCATTTCAGGAACAATATTGTAGATTGCGCTGATTCGGCTTTTTCTCCCCAATATTTTTCGGTAGTTTTCTCTGTCCTCTTCGGTAAGGGTGATAATATAATCAGAAAATCGTGCCGTCAATCCGGAGATCAGCCTTCGATACAGAATTTTCTGTTCAAATTCACAGTTGAAATGCTCCCACGACACCACCTTGGTCTTCATCCCTCTTGTTGCGGGTATCGCAAGCGCATCCAGCACAATGTCGATGTCGATGATCATATCAATCTGCTGTTCCTTCAGGAATTTCCGCAGTTTTCCGATCAGTGGAAGATAGCCCGGCCCCGGTTTGATCCACCGCTCTCCCAGGTGATCCCTGCTGATCTCCGGGTGCAGCGGGTAGAAGGGGGGCTCCCGCTGTTCGGTCAGGCTGAGAAAACAGATCTCATAGGTGTGATCTTTCCTCAGGGCATTGGCAAGCTGGATGGCCACGCGCTCTGTTCCTCCGCTGCGCGTGATATCCCCGGAAAAAAAGCAGATCTTCTTTCTCACAGCTTTCTGCCTCCGCCAACGCTTTCCAGCTCACGAAATTCCGGCCTTTGCGTATTGTCCGGCCCCTTCGCTATGTTCTCTTTTCCGCGAAACCACTGAAAGATCAGAATGGCGGAAAGCTCTTTGATCATATACTTGGTTGCATTGACGGGAGTCAAATAGCTTTTCCCCTCTTTTCGATCTTCCATCTCAACCTTCACTTCCTGCACATTTGCCCCCATTCGGACCATGTAGGCTATCGTATCCGGCTCCGGTGCACAACTTGAATCTCTTGCGAACTGGCGGATGATCCTTCTCCCGTACAGCCGCATACCGCTGGTCGGATCGGTCAGACTCTGTCCCGTTGTCAGCCGGATGGCAGCAGAGATCAGCTTCCCGCCCAGAGTCCGCAGCCGGAACGGCATTTTTCCGTCTTTGAAGCGGGAGGCGATCACAATATCGCATCCGGTCTCTTCCATCAGGCTGACCATGCTCTCTATGTATTCCGGCAAATGCTGGCCATCCGCATCAAACTGCAAAGCCGCATCATAATCCCGCTCCAGTGCATAACGCATTCCCGTCTGTATGACTTTCGTCAGTCCCTGATTCTCAGGAAAGTGCATCACATGATACTGATTTTCGATGCAGATCGCTTTTGTCCGATCGGTGGAACCGTCGTTGATGATCAGGTAGTCAAGCTGAGGACAGACGGCCTTCAGATGCTCCATCACTCTTTTCAGGCTTTTCTCTTCATTATACGCTGGTATAATAATCAAAACTCTCATGGTTTTTCTCTCTCTCATTGGTCGGAGCATCCAATAGTGTGAGGAACTCCTCCAGTCCTTTTGTATGATACAGCACTCTTTTTCCAGCCGCTTCCCCATAAAGTCTGCATTCTTTCGGATGGCGAATCATCCAGAGAAGCTGTTCGCTGACCGCTTCCGGCGACAGCTGGCACAGGCGTCCGTCTATCCCATCGATGATCTGCTCCCTGTTTCCGCTACAGTCCGTCGCAAGGATCGGTTTTTTAAGGGTCTGTGCCTCTTGTATCGCGATACTCTTTCCTTCAAACCCGGTAGCATGTACATAAATATCACAGTTCTTACAGTACGGGTATGGATTCGTTTGAACACCCAGAAGGATAAAGTCATGCTCCAGATGGGCAGCTTTGATCTGCTGTTCCAAGCTATCCCGAAGGTCGCCCTCTCCCAGAACATACCACCGAACCGGCACAGTGCATTGTTCCTTCAACAAGGCCATGGCCTGAATCGCGATGTCATACCGCTTCTGCCGGGTCAGTCTCCCAATCGTCAGGAGCCGGTATCCCTGAAAACCATCCGAAAATCCGGTTCCCCGATCCGCCAGCTTCAGGATTCTTTCCCGATTTACGAGATTGTGAAACACCGAGACCTTCTGCTCATATTCTGGGTACACCTCCAGAAAATGCTCCCTTACCTCGTCAGAAACGGTAAATATCCTGTCAAAATTCCTGTAACACTCCAAGTCCAATGCTCTTGTATATCCCGCTTTTCCGTAATCAATATGGACAAACGCCGCCTTTTTCCTGGCACGGACATGATCCGCGACATAATAAGTAGCTCCGCCTTCCAGATAAGCAACCGCCAGATCATATTCTTCCTCAACCCGCAGCGCTCCGTCGGCAAGCAGCCGCCAGCATAGCTTATCCGGCAGGATTTTCCCGCGTCTGCACATCTGCCATGCGTTTTTCAGCAAATAGCCCGCTCTCCGCAGGAACAGGCCTTTTCCGATTCCGGCCCGCAGGACACGCTTTCTCAGAAGTTTTCGTCCTTCTTTGGTAAGCACGGATACACTCTGATAATCCCGATTGAGCAGCCGCACATAGCTCGGCAATACCTTCCTTAATTCTCCCTGTCCCGTCAGGACCAGCAGGGAGATCTCATATTTCTCCGGCTCCAATACGGCAAACAGATCCAGCATGGCCCGCTCGGCGCCGCCGCATCCCAGCGTATTGATCACAAACAACAGCTTTTTCACGCCTCTGTCGTCTCTCAACTCCCCGGTGAACTGACGCACAGCCTTTCGTTTTCCACTGCACCTGCTTCCTGCATATAGAACGCTCTGGCTCCCTTTCTTCTGTTTTCGGGCTTTCCTCAGGATGGTTCTTTGCTCCGGGTCCAATACCTTCGGCTCCGGTTTGATCCCTTTTGCCCGCTTCATGACATTGCCTCTACAGAACATGTGCTCATCCAGATGTTTCTCCAACCACCGGAGTCTGATATAGGCCACAGTAAATCCGATCACAGCGCCGACCCAGACTCCAATGCCATAGAAGATCGCGCTCAGATGCACTGCAATCAGACTGCCGAGCAGTGTACTTACGCAAAAGCCAATGGCCGTGAACAATGCGCCATTGAGGTCTTCAAAATAGTAAAGGAAAATGATCTCCGCGTACATCAGGAACAGGACAAAATATCCGGCTGCCACCATGGGATAAATCCGCATAACCATGCCTGCATAGCCGATTCTCGGGAGGAAAATCACAAAAAGCAGGTAGACCACGACTGAAACAATAAACTGCAGCCGCACCAAGGTCACCAATTCGCTTCCAAGCTGCCGGAACATCCGCTGCCGGGTGTTGCGGATGTCAATGCCGCGTCCGCCGAACACAGCGTCCGCATAATCCCGATATCGTTTGTGAAAATACATCTCCACCCTTGAAATGAAGATCACGCTGGCCGAGATGTTGGTAAACATAGCCAGACAGGTCGCCATGTCATAGGGCTGATTACACACAAAGGTGTTCACCAGATGCATCGCCATGTCGGTTCCCCAGAACACAAAATTATGGATGAACAAGCCCAGTGTGTATAGGAAATTGATCAGGATCAGCTGCCAATATTGCCGAAAATACTGGAATACTCTCCGATATTCCTCGCTGTTGTCCGGAAAAAACTGATGGATCTTCGCCCATTCCAGCACGGCGGCGAGAAAAAAGCCCACGGTCAGCGACAAAAGCATACTGTATGTAATGCTGACCCCACACACATACCGCAGAAAGACGGACAGCAGGAAGGACGTTACCATTCCTAACAGAAAATAGAGGGAGATCAATCTGTATTCCTTACAGATCGACAAATACAGCATATTGTAAAATACGATCACCAGGCTGACAAAGCAGCAGTATCCAGTGAACACATAATAAATGGGCACCCCGCCGACCAGATGCTCCCAGAAGCAAAACGGAATCGCAAACAGACAGCTAAAGCAAAGATTGGTCAACAGCCCCACTCGATGACAGGGCTGCACATCCTCATACCGTTCCTCAAAAATGACGTCTGACATATAGCGGGACAGCACCGCGTTAAACGGCGAAGTCGTCAGCAGAGAGAAGATAAACACATACAAAATCGTGCAGGAAAAGATTTCCCGATTGATGTATGAAACCGTATTGAAATGCAGCACCTTCTGCATCAGCATGAGATTGATGATCACAACAAGAAGCGGCGCAATGGTCACGACCGTGCTGTAAAAAAAGCCGACCAGATTGGTGGTGATCGTATTCTTTTGATAAATCTGGTTCAGCTTTACACCAATTCCTGCCATTGTCTTTCCCTCTCCGCGTGATAGGCTTCTCCGGTCACCTTAAGATTGCTGCCCTATCTTTTTCCCGATTTTCTTCTTGTGCCGGATTCATCCTCTGTTCCGCTGTCTGATAAATCCGGCCATACGTAACCGTCAAATCTCCCGGCGGATGGACACCCATGGGATAATAGTAGTGGAAC